>Ga0123336_10000458_pt1 | contig 41240 bp, 38 predicted proteins | sample SSSSmetaG_FD_96466 | JGI IMG/M metagenome (GOLD analysis project Ga0123336, IMG submission 96466) | Glacier valley bacterial and archeal communities from Borup Fiord, Nunavut, Canada, to study Microbial Dark Matter (Phase II) - ​SSSS metaG | ecosystem: Environmental > Aquatic > Freshwater > Ice...
CACTTGCTATCTACGCATTTCTCGACGGGGGGAAATCCAACGTCTGTGATCGAAAGGACGATGCCATGACCATCAAACGTACCATCTCGATTTTCGGCGCATTGACGTTGGGGGCCGGTTTCGCCGTGCTGTCCGGCTGCGCCACCGCGGCTCCCACCGAGCGTATGGAGTCGTCCGCAGCGGCGATCCGCGCCGCGGAGGAAGTCGGCGCCAACAAGGTGCCGCAAGCGTCGTTGTATCTGCAACTTGCGCGTGAGCAGTCGGAGCACGCCAAGGAGCTCATCGCCAAAGGCGGCAACGACGAGAAGCGCGAGGCTGCGTCGCTGTTGATGCGCGCTCAGGTCGACGGCGAGCTGGCCTTGGCCCTCGCTCGCGAGAATGAAGAGCGCAACCAGGCGCAGCAGGCCGTGGACAAAGTCCAATCCCTACGCAGCACCAACAACTAGTCAGGAGCGACCATGAAAACCTTCATCACCACCGCGCTACCCAGCGCTTGTCTTGCCTTCCTCATCTCCGGCTGCGCGCCCATCGTTCCCAAGGAGCTTGCCGACGCACGGCTGGCCTACCAGCACGCGTCGCAGAGCCAGGCCGCTTCGGTCGTGCCGGCCGAGCTGCACAAAGCCCGTGAGTCGCTGGACAAGGCCGAGCAGTCGTTCGGTAACGAGCCCGAGGCGCAGATCACCCGCGATCTGTCGTATGTCGCGCAGCGCAAGGCGCAGCTCGCCGAAGCCCTCGCCGCGCAGTCGATCGATCATCAGCAGAAGAAGCAGGCCGAGGCGCAGTATCAGTCGGGCCAGGCCGAGATTCAGAAGCAGACCGTCGGTCAGCTCAACCAGACCCGCGAGCAGCTCGCCGCCGCCCAGCAGCAATCCAAGTCGCAACAGGCTCAGCTGACCCAGGAGCAACAGGCCCGTCAGACCGCCGAGCAGAAGGCTGCCGAGGCCGAGGGCCGCGCCAAGCAGATGGCCGATGCACTCGCCAAGCTGGCCGCCGTCAAAGAGGAACAGCGCGGCTTGGTCATCACCCTGTCGGGTAGCGTGCTGTTTGCTTCCGACCAGGCCGTGCTATTGCCTGAGGCCCAGAATCGCCTCGGTCAGGTCGCCGCCGCGCTCCTCGCCACCAAAGAGCGCAACATCGTCATCGAGGGCCACACCGACTCGCGCGGCTCGGAGAGTCACAACATCGACCTCTCCCAGCGCCGCGCCGACTCCGTGCGTAGCTACTTGATCTCGAAGGGTTATGAGGCCGACCGTATCCAGGCTCGCGGCATGGGCAAGGCCACGCCGATCGCCGACAACAATAGCGCCGAGGGCCGTGCCAACAACCGCCGCGTCGAGATTGTGGTCCAGCCGCAACACCAGATGGGCGCCCTGTAACAACCGCCCGTTTCAACCCTGTTTGCAACGGTCACCTCCCAGCTTAGCGGCTGGGATGGTGACCGTTGCATTTTGATTCGCGATACGATCTGGCCATGGCAAAAAAGGCGATGGTTCGTGGTGCGACGACGTATTGCGCCACCGGTCCAAGCCCATGTCCTTCACCAATCGCCTGCTGGCCCGTGAAGTAGTTACTGCGCCGGTGTGCGATTCAGCAGGAACCAGAACAGGCCGAGCTGTTTGACAGCGTCGGCAAACTCGCCGAAATCGACGGGTTTGCGGACGTAGGCGTTGGCGCCGAGCTGGTAGCTGCGCATGATGTCTTCCTGCTCCTTCGACGACGTCAGCACCACCACCGGCAACAGCGCTGTCGACGGGGCAGCCCGTATGGCCTTCAGCACGTCGAGGCCGCTCAGCTTGGGCAGGTTGAGGTCGAGGAGGACCACCTCGGGATCCTGGTCCGGGCGCCGACCCGCATGTGCGCCGCGCGCGAAAAGATAGTCGAGCGCTTCCGCACCATCGCGAGCCACCACCACCTTGTTCACGATGTGGTTCTCGGTGAAGGCCAGGCGGGTCAGCTCTTCGTCGTCGCGGTTGTCTTCGACGAGCAATACCACGCGGTCAGTCACGATCAGTCACTCCGGTGAAGGGTGAAATAGAAGGTCGCGCCGCGGTCGACCGAGGCCTCGGCCCAGATGGTGCCGCCGTGCCGATTGACGATGCGCTTGACGGTGGCGAGACCGATGCCGGTGCCAGAAAAGGCATCTTGGGAATGTAAGCGCTGAAATGCATTGAATAGTTTACTACTGTACGCCATATCGAATCCCGCGCCATTATCGCGCACGAAAAACGCGCCGTTTTCCTGCCCGATGTGGATATGCGCGCCTTCGGTCTTCTCGGTGAACTTCCAGGCGTTGCCGATGAGGTTCTGCAGCGCGATGGCGAGCAGCTGCGGATCGCCGTAGCCACGCAGCCCGGGCTGGATGTTCACCTCGACTCGACGTTCGGGTTTACCGTCGCTGAGCTCGGCCACGACCAAGCGGCACAGGTGGCTCAGATCCACCGGCTCCATATCCAGTTCGGCGCGACTGATCCTGGCGAGGTTGAGCAGATCGTCGATGAGACGGCCCATGCGTTGCGAGGCGCCGCGGATGCGCTGGAGATATTCTTTCTCGGCATCGTCGAGTTTTTGATCCGCTGTTTTCAAAAGCGCGCGGCTGAAGCCGTCGAGTGCGCGTAGCGGACCACGCAGATCGTGCGAGACCGAATAGGAGAACGACTCCAGCTCGCGATTGACCACCTCGAGGTCCGCCGCACGCATGGCCAGCGAATGAGTTAGCTCCTCGCGCACCAGCTCGGCCTCTTTGCGCTCGGTGATGTCGCGGATGGCGATCGACACCAGCTTGCCGTCGTCCGTCTCGAGCGGCCTCGTGCTGATCTCGATGGGAAACTCGCTGCCGTCCTGGCGTAGACCAAAGATCTCCAGCTCGTTTTGCGATGATCGCGGGGTCGAGAAAAAATGACCGTCAGCGACGTGAAATCGATCTGGGACCAAGATCTCGGCACGTTCGCCCAGCAGCTCGGAGCGGCGATAGCCAAAGAGTTTTTCGGTCTGGCCGTTGACCAGGACCATCTCGCCACCGTCGTCGACGATCACCATGGCGTCGGGGGCCGACTCGAGCAGCGTGCGAAACGTCGCGTCGGCTTTTTGGCGATGGGCGGCGACAGCGGCTTGATCGATGAGGTTCTGGTTCTGCTGCTCACTCTGGCGGAGCGCGCGCGCCGCTTCTTTCTCCGCCGTCAGATCCCGGATGAAGCCGGTGAAGACTGGCCCGGTCGCGGACTGGATCCGCGAAATGGCTACTTCTGCCGGAAACAAGGTTCCGTCGGAATGCATGGCGTGAAGCTCGATGCGCCTGCCGATGATCGGGCCCTCGCCCGTGGCCAGATAGTGTGTAAGGCCACGCTGATGGGCGGTGCGCAGGGTCGGTGGAATGATGAGATCGGCCAGGGCCTTGCCGACGGCAAACTCGCGGCTGTAACCAAAGGTCCGCTCGGCGGCGGGATTGAATTCGATGACCAGGCCCGCCTCATCCATGCAGACGATGCAGTCGAGTGCGCCGTCGAGAATCGCGCTGTGGCGGGTCCGCGCGTCGGCGACAACGGCCTCTTTGGTCGCCAGATAGGAATCGGCGAGGACCATGACCGCGAAGTCCATGAGCTCGTAGACCGCCGTGAGCGCCGACGCCAGACGCAGCGGCTCGGCGGCATACGTGCGCGCGATGTACGGCAGCAACAACCGGGCGAAAGCGCGCGTGATGTGGTGCCAGTCTACAAAGGAGATGTCGAGACGTGCGTAGGTGGTGCCGAGCGCACGCAGGTTTTCGGCGTAGGGCTCGAAGTTGCCCTCGATGGCCAGCGCCATGAGCGCGCGCGAATGGCTATTTTGGGCGGCGACGGCTCCAGGCGGAAGCGTCTTTGCCAGAGCGACGAACGCCGGCAGCTCCATGACCGCGGCCACCGTCGCAGCGTCGAGCTCGGCGCTGTGCTCGAGGTAGACCCGCCAAAAATCACGCAGACCTTCGCGGCGGTCCGCGGCCAACCCCTTCATCCGCCCCCCTAGGCAATGCTCTCAATCTTAGCAGATATACCGAGGCGGACGGGGGGCAGATGCGCACCCGGGTACTAGACGACTCTGCGGCCCTGGATGAGGCGGATGATCAGCACCACCACCGCGACGACCAACAGGATGTGCACCAGATTGCCGACGTGGGCGTGATAGGGCCCGAGATATCCAAAACCCCACAGCAGCACCAACAGAATGATCACCGTCTCGAGCATGGTTCCTCCAGGCCGACGCGAAGTCGACAGTACCGGGGACGTGTGCACCATTCGCGCCAGCCGATCTCGGCGCCCAGCCTCAGGGTGGCGGCGCCAGGAGCGAGGCCAGAACGTCCGCCGCGACAAATTGTCTCAGCCGTCGAGAATCTGGAGGCCGAGGCCTTTGGCCAGCTCGGTCATCGACGCAGTCTCGGCCTCGGGCCAGGGCGCCGGTGGCTTGCGAAAGCTGAGTAGATAGATGACCGAGGTGAGCGCAAACCACAGCAAAAACGCCGGCAGCAACACACCCATGCCACTGGTCGTCGACGGACGTGGTAGCGGCATATCCAGCGACGCGAGGCCGATCATGCCGACGAGCGCCAGCGGCGCGGCCACGGCGAGGCTGATCCCCATGCGACGGCGTTCATGAACCGCTGGGCGCAGACGCGCGCGGCGCCGCAGCAAGCGCAACAGCTCGGCGCCGAGCTCGGGGACATCGCTGTCGCTGAGAGCGACATGGCAGCGCGTGCAGACCGCCGGCGCGCTGGAAGCCTGTGAGAGACAGACCATGCAGACGAAGCGAATCTCGACGGCGGCTGATTGGCGATAGGTCATGGCGTGCCGGTCCGGGCTTGGGCCTGGGACGCGAGACCGGCTTCCTTCAGGAGATACGACTTGATGTAGCGCGCGGCGCCCTCCGGGGTGCCATGGCGGCGCAGCAACTCTTTGGCCACCACCGTCGCCAGCGGGCCCGTCGAGGCGGCCGCGGCTTGGCCCTCTTTGCGGCCGCGCTCGACGGCTTCGTGCTCTTCTGGTGTGGCTGCGCGCAGACCAGCCTGGCCGCCTTCGCCGGACAAAAAGGCGTGCGCATAGGCGTCGGCGTAGAGATCGATGCGGTTCTCGCGGTCGCCACGTTCGTGGGCTTCGTGGATCTGTTTGAAGCCTTCCCAGGTCCAGCCGACGAGGCCGACGAGAACGTTGAGCTCGGTGCCGTAGGAAGCAAAGGTCTCGAAGACGTGGCTCAGGCGGCCGAGGCCGAGCTTTTCACAGACGGACGCCAGCACCTCTGCGGCTTCTTTGGGATCGACGCCCTTGGCAACGTCGGTGAAGGCTTCGACATAGTGGCCTTCACGGAGCTTGTCCAAGATGGCGGGTGCCTGGGCCAGCTTCATGAGGCCTTCGGCGGGCTCGCCGAGCCCGGTCATGGCGGCGAGCTGGCCCGTCTGCTCGACGGCTTCGCCGCCTTTTTCGAGGGCGTCACCGACTGGATGCTCAGTGGCGTGTGGCAGGCCGGGGTGGTTGCCGAGGATGTGATCGTCGAACGACGGATTTTCGGCTGCGGCCGTGTCTGTGTCGGCTGCGCCGGCGTCCTCGGCGCGGACACTGTCGGCTTCGTCGTCGGAGAACGTCACGCGCGTGGGCGTTCGCTTGCCTGCATCGGCCGGGTCTGCGGCCTGGGCGGCTTGGATGGTGGCTTCGCCGACCTTGCCATCGGCCTTGAGCCCGTGAGCGCGCTGCCACGCCATGATGGCGCGGATGCCTTGCGCGGCGACCCCACTCGTGAGCTGGTCGAAGCGCGAGCACAACTCCTGGTTGATATCATTGTAGACCTTGGCCGCTCGGATGCGCCGTTGTAAGGCCAGGCGGCGCGGATCGGCCTTTTCGGATCCTTCGCCGGCGGCGCCAGGCGCGCCTCCGGCCGTTGATGCCTGCTTTTCCTTCGGCATTTTGACACACCTCTCCCGTCGGTGGCCACGCCGTCGCAAAAAACGCGCGCAGCCCACCGTGTCTCTTGGCTGTCTGATTATCGCCGAAAACCAGGAAGAGTTGCGTACTTTTTCAACTGTCAGTTGTTTTTTCGCGCGCCGCCTCGATGGGCTCGAAAACCAAGAACAATCGGGCGATCGGACCACTTTGACGTACAGTCCGCGCGTGCGGCTTTCCCATGGCTTGGCGAAAATCTCCCTCGCAGTCGGCATTCTGGCGTCCGGATGCAAAGATCGGCCGTGGGTTCTCGACCCCGACGGCGCCGTCCTCGTCGGTGGCGACACGGCCGACCACAGCGTACCCGTCGATCTGGCCATCCCGGACAAGCCCTGTCATCTCCTGTCTTCTGGGCCGCCAGCGACGACGCTGACCTACACCGATCCGCGCAGCAACTGGCACTCCGAGGGCCTCGTCGGTCGCAGCGGCCAACATGTCCTCCAGTACGGCACCGCCAACGTGCGCTTTGGCGTCTGGGAGGACGACGCCATCCGCGTTCGCGAATACGACGTCGCCAACTGGCCGCCCACCGCCGTCGGTGCGGAGACCGAAATTCATGGCAGCGTGCACAGCCCCGTCACCTTGTTCGAAGAGACGCCCGACCAGCTCGGCGCCGTCTTTTTTACCGACCATGACGGCGGCGGCCCGAACGGCGTCAAATATCGCAGCATCAAACCGTCGACCTGGGCGCTCGGTCCCGACGTCTTCGTCGCCCCCGATCAGTCTCTTCTGACCACGCCTGTGGCCTTCCCGGCCGGCGACCGTTTTGCGGTGGCCACGCTCGGCTACCAGATGCCGATGATGCTCGGCGTCTATGCCAGCGACGGCAGCAAGCTCCAGCAACAGACCAAGCAGGACCTGCCGCCCGCGCTCGCCGACCTCACTCGCCTCGCCGTCGGCCGCACCGACCAGCGTGTCTTCGTCGTCGCCGCCAGCAATGCCTGCACCGGCGACATGGCCTGCCCGGTCGGCTCGATTGACCTCTACCGCCTCGATGGCGCGACCTCGAATTCCACCCCGCTGGCGTTGGTCAAGACAGCGTCGATCCCGGCGCCGATCAGCAACACCTATGTCTATTCACCGATGCTGTTGTCCGATCACGATCGCCATCACTTCCTGACCTGGTGGGAGCTGACCGACGGCAAGCGCTCGTCGCTGTTTGCGATGCCGATCGCCGCCGATGGCACCCCGGCCGGTCCCATCGAGGCCTGGTTCAAGACCACGCTCGTCGTTTCGACCTTTCAGCTCCAGCCGAGCGTCGGCAAGCTGGGCGTGATCTTTCCGGTGGGCCTCTTCGTACCCAGCGACGGTGAAACCCTGCGTGAGGTGCATGTGCTGCAACGTCAGCTCGCCGAAGACGCGCCGATCGAGGACACCTTGGTCGCGACCACGGCGTTCACGTCGTTCTCGATTGCCACCGTGCAATTCGATCAGCCGCGCAGCCTCATCGTCGGCTATTCGACCTATACGCTGCTGGGATCCGGCGGCGGTGCCGGCATGATGTCCAAATACGTGTGCTCGGAGGATTGACGTGACACTGCTACGAAGTTTGGGTGCTCTGACGTTGCTGGCCTGTGCCTGTGATAGTCGGCTGTTGGCCGTCGTCCCCGACGATCCCGGCGACCTGGCAATGTCCGGCAGCGACTTGCCTTTCCTTGCCGATCTGGCCATTCCATCGAAGCCGTGTCACCTGATTGCCAACGGCACGCCCACCGACACGCTGCACTGGGACGATCCGCAAAGCGGCTGGCGCAACGATGGCCTCCAAGTCGTGGCGGGCACGCGGCATGTGGTGCACTACGGCAATGTGCAGCTCCGTTTTGGTGGCTGGAGCGATCCGGCCGCTCACACGCGCGAATACGACGTCTCGACCTGGCCGCCCACTGCCGTCGCTGCCGACACCGAGCTGTCATTCAGCATGCATGCGCCGTCGCACATGTACCAGCCGGACAACGGCAACATCGGCGCCATCTGGTTCTCCGACAATGACGGCGGCGGGCCCTCGGGCGTGCGCTTCCGCAGCATCGTGCCGGGCTCCTGGGCACTCGGTCCCGACATCTTTCTCGCCGAGAACAGCCAGCTCATGAGTGCACCGGTCCAGCGTGGCGACCAGTTCGCCATCATTCACAAGCCCTACAACTGGACCAACCCCACCGTGCTTTACCCGCTGGTCAGCTTGTTCGACCGCGACGGCAAACGAGGCCCGGCGGTCGAGCTGACCGGTGTCACCGGCTACAGCGATCAAGTCACGCTGGGGAACACGGGCAGCGACCTTTACGCCGTCACCATCAACTACACCTGCGTCGGCGATATGGCCTGCACGCAGACGCTCGAAGTGTTGCGCGTCAAGGGCACCAGCACCGTCAGCCTCGAGAAAACGACTTCCATTGCTGTGCCGATCAGCGGCGCGTCGGCGAGCAATCCGCTGCTGGTGTCCGATCACGCGCAGCATCATTTCCTGACCTGGTGGGAGACGGGCGACGCACGGACGATCTTGTATGCCTTGCCCATCCACGCCGACGCCACCCGCGCCGGCCCACCCGAGGTGTGGCTGTCGACGCCGTATCAGGCCACGACCAGCCAGGCGTTTCCCTCGATCGGCCCACTCGGGGTGGTTTACCCGGTGGCGCTGGCGTTGCCGCCGCCCGACGGCGGTAACTGGTACCTGGGCGAGGTGCATCTGTTGCAGCGGCAGCTCGTCGAGAACGCGCCCGTCCTCGACACGGTCATCACCAGCGACACCGGGCTCTCGTCGTACGGCGTGGCCAGCGTACAGCTCGACAACCCACGCACCCTCATCCTCGGCTACTCGGAGTATTCGGCGACGCCGACGACCAAAGGCGCGTATGGCCGCCTCGCCAGATTTACCTGCTCCGAGGACTAGCGCCATGGAGCGGCTTTTTTAGGGGCAGCTGGTTAGTGACTGAATCCAGGTGGAGATGATTGTGGTGCCTTCGGTGTCGACCACGGAGGTGGCGATGGGTGGCATGCGGTCTATGGTCGTGGATTTCATTCTTGTGAGGAGCACGGAGTGATCGGGCAGGCCGGGCGCGATGCGTTTGTCGTCGGGGGCGCCGCCTCGTTCGGGGGTGGCGTTGCAGGTGCTGGTGCGTTGTAGCGGCGTGTCGAAGCGGAGATCCAGATCGGCCATGGTGCTGCCGAGGCGATGACAGAATGAGCAGTTGGCGTGTAGGAGGCCGCGGGCGCGGGCTTCGATCGGCTGGCTTTGATCGTCGCGTTTTGGGATCGTTAGCGACGGCGATGTCGGGATCGTGAGCACGCCGATGTGGGCCAGCGTGTCGAGCTGGTTGCTGCTGCGGGCGCGATAGGCGAAGTCATGATCGAGCTGCCAGCGCTCGAGGCCGAGGGTGACGCCGGCCGCCGGGGTATGGCAGGCGAAGCAGTCGCCGCGGCTCGGGAAATACCAGGATTGGCCGTTGTCGAGCGCGCGGGTGGTGCCGTTGATGGCGTCGGGCAAGAGGTCGGCGTCCGATTGATCGGCCCGCCAGGCGTAGACGTAGCCGGCCCAGGCTTGCGGCCCGAGACGCGTCAGCAGGCGGGTCTCGATACGTTTGCCAGCGACGGTGAAGGTCTTGACCATGATGGTCCCGACCGGCATGTCGAAGTGGCCTTCGTCGACGGTGCCGCCGCCTGGCTCGAGGCCGATGGCGCTGCTGGCCGGTAGGGCGAAGAAGCGCGATTTTTCGGCGCCGTCGGACCACAGCGGCGAGGCGACGTCGTAGGGAATGAGCCCGGGTGCCTCGACCGAGGGCTCCGCCATGTTGACGCAACCGGTCTGGCCGAGGAGTGAAGCACCGACGGCACAGGTGCCTGGTTGCGGTCGTTGCTCGAGGCCATAGATCGACGGGCTCGACGAACATCCGATAAGTGCGACAGCGGCGACGAGTAGCGATATCGTGGCCAGATGCGGATCTGGGCGTGGGTGTGGGTATGTGCGTGGGCTGGAACGGCATCGGCGCAGCTCGCGCCTGGTGAGCCCGACAACCTCTTCAAGCTGACCCGCCATCTGCCGGCGGCCGGCGGCATGATCCTGACCAATCCCACCGATCTGGAAACGCTCCCCGACGGAAGACAGGTCATCTTGCAGCGCAACGGCGACGTGCTGGTGCGCAAAGTCGACGGCAGCCTCGTCGCTGCCGGGCATATCGCGGTCCTCCCGTGTCACGCCGAGGAGCAAGGCTTACTCGGCATCGCCATGGATCCCGGCTTTCCCACCAACCACGCACTGTTCATGTTTGCCTCCACCGGGCCCACCGAGAATTGTACCAACTTATGCGGCGCCGGCGTCTGCTGTCTCGACGATACCAACAAAGGCAATTGCCAGAATCCGCGCAAAGATCAGGTCTTACGGGTCACGCTCGGCGACGACAATACGCTGGGTACCCCGACGGTGTTTGCGGCCGGCTTGTGGGCGCCGCGCAATCACAACGGCGGCGGGCTCGGCGTCTACAACGACCAGCTTTACGTGAGCGTTGGTGAAGGCGGGTATATCTTGAACGATCCCAATCCGCCTGGCGCCAGCGGCGTGGGCAATCCGCCGCAGAACAACTTTGCCCAGTGTCTCAATGTCCCCAACGGCAAGATCTTGCGGCTCAATCTGGACGGCTCCGTGCCCGCCGACAATCCGCTCGTCGGTGTGGCCAGCGTGACCGCTTGCGCCGACCGGGGCGCGCCGTTTGCGACTGCGGCCCCAGATACGCGCATCTGGGCCTGGGGTGTACGCAATTCGTTTCGGATCCATATCGACCCGCGCACTGGCTTTGTCTGGGGTGGCGATACCGGCGATTTCTTGTTCGAAGAAATCAACGTGTATCAAAAGGGCCACGATTACGGCTGGCCGTATTACGAAGGTACACACTACTGGGGACCGAGCGGCGGCCAGAATCCCATCGACGGCTCTGGCATGCACTCCATGTATGCCTGGAAATGGCCGGGACACACCAACTGCACCGACGAGAGTCCGTCCACGGCTTGTACGCCGCCGGCCTATGCCTACGACCACGGCACCATGGGGGCGGCCGTCATCGGTGGCGTGATTCCCGATCATCCGAGCTGGCCCGAGATATATCGGTCGCGATATTTCTTCGGCGATTATGTGCAAAGTACGATCTACATGCTCGATCTCAATGCCGCACGCGACGGCGTCGACAGCGCCTCACGCAAGACCTTCGCGCAATTCACCGGCCAGAATTTTGGCATGAGCGGGATGAAGCTCGGGCTCGATGGCGTGGTGTATGTGATTCGCCATGATGCGAACGATATCTTGGCGCTGCAGCCCAAGAATCCGCTCGCGCCGCCGGATATGCTGGGCGGCGACGGGGGAACGACCACGCCGAAATCGTCGGGCGGGTGTGGCTGTCAGCTGGGCGGAGACGTGAGCCGCAATATGTTGTTGTGGTTGCCGCTGGTATTGCTGGTGGTGCTCCGGCGCCGCTCAGCTCTGTAAATACGAAGCCAGTGACGTGGGACTGTTGGCCGCGGCGGTCGCTTCAGCCAACGTGATTTGGCCCGATCGAACCAGATCGGTGAGACAACGTTCGAGCGGGAACATTCCCTCCTTGCGCGCTGACTGCAACACCGTCGCGATCTGTGCGGTCTTGCCTTCGCGGATCAGATTGGCGATGGTGTGATTGCCGCGCAAAAGCTCGATCGCCGGGATCCGCCCCGAGCCGCTTGCCCGACGACACAGCCGCTGAGAAACGACCGCACGCAGCGACTCCGAGAGCTGGCTGCGGATCTGCTGTTGGCGCTCGGGCGCGTAGGCATCGATGATGCGCTCGATGCTGCCCGCCGCAGACCGACTGTGCAGACTGGCCAACACCAGATGTCCGGTCTCGGCAGCCGTCAATGCGAGGCTGATGGTCTCTTGATCGCGCATTTCGCCGATCAAGATCAAATCGGGATCTTCGCGCAATGCATCGCGTAGCCCACTCGGAAAATCGCGAACATCGATCCCGATCTGACGCTGGCGAACCAAGCCGCGGGTGGCCGTGATCCGATATTCGACCGGATCTTCGAGCGTGACCAGGAGACCCTGACGATGTCGGACCGCAGCCTCGGCCAGCGCGGCCAGCGTGGCGCTCTTGCCCGCTCCCGTCGGGCCACAGACGATCACCAGACCGTCGCGCAGCTCGGCCAGATCGTCGAGCGGCACTGGCAAATGTAGCTCTGCGAGGCTGGGCGTTTTCTGCGGCAACACGCGGATGGCCGCCGCCACTTTTTGGGATGCGCGATACAGATGCAAACGAAACCGCCCGATTTCCGGCAGATCGTAAGCGTGATCGATCGAGGCCCCTGTGCTCAGCGACTCGAGCACAGCCGGTTCGAGGACACCGGCAAACAGATCTTCGATGCGGCCGATCTGACGCTCGAGGGTGCGCAGCACGCCGTCGACCCGCACCGTGACCACATCGCCTGCGAGCAGATGCACGTCGCTGGCGCCGAGTGCGGCGGCCTCACGCAACAGATCGGTCAGCTTGTCGGCCACTGCGCGCAACGGACGCTTGGGTTCTTCTGGCGGCCGGATCGCAGCCGGCTTCTCCGCCGCAACGCGCCGGAAAATCGCCAGAAACGACAAGCCATTGGAAGACCTGGCCACGTGCTCGAAGGCGACCGAGAACGCCTCGCCGGTCTTGGTGGTGTAGCTGGTGGCGCACTTGCCGCTCAGCCTGAGCTCGGACTCGAGCTCGGCCGTCAAGATCCCGTCGAGCAGATGCCGCAGCATGGCCTCGTCGGTGGGCGGGATCGAAAGCCGGATCTTGGCACCGCGGCTCGACATGGCCGGCGCTTCGTCGGTCTGCAGTCGCAGCTCGTCGACCGCATGCTGCACACCCATTTTCAACAATCCGTCGACCGCTGCCACGCTAGCTCCAAACGCCCATGGGCCGAAACTATTCCCCGAGCCTGGCCACGAGTGCGGCCACCCGCTGCACGAATGCGGCCTTGTGGTGCCGCTCGAACTCGGTCCAGCTGGCAAAGGTCGTGGGGTCGGTCACGCGGTCGACGAACAATTTGCCGTCGAGATGGTCGACCTCGTGCTGATAGGTCGCGGCTTTGAGACCGAACACCTGCGTCTCGACCAGAGCACCATGTCGATCCCAGGCGCGCACCGACAGCGACGTATGACGTCGCACCACGCCGCGCAGGTTGGGCACCGATAGACAACCTTCATTGTTGTCGAACGTCTCTTCACCGACGACAGTCAGCTCGGGATTGACCAAGATCGTGAGGGGAATCTTGGGCTTGTAGGGATAGCGCGGATTGTCCCGCACCTCTACGGCCACGATGCGCAGCGGCTGGTAGATCTGGATCGCTGCCAACCCCGCGCCGTCGGCATCGCGCATGGTCTCCACCAAGTCGTCGATCAGCGTCTGCATCTCCGCCGTCGCCAGCTCCTCACGACCGACCGGGCGCGCCACCTGCCGCAACACCGGATGTCCAATGGTGGCAATTTTGCGAATGGCCATGTGCACATCATAGCGCCGATTTACCTATTTGCTGTCGTGGCGATGGATGCCGTCCCAATCCTTGGGCGGATCGGCGCCATAGGTGCGACAGCGACGGAGCATCAGGTGGCTCGGGCCGTCGCTGGGGCGCAGCACGAGGACGGCTTCGAAGGCGGTGATGGCCTGCGCCCAATGTTGCGCGCGGTAGTGATCGAGGGCGAGCCGATACGCTGCGGCCAAGGCTACGAGCTCGACGTCGCCCGCGCGACCGAGGAGCTCGTAAATGGCGGCGCCGCTCGTGCGGCCTTTGACGGCGACCCAGTCGATCGGACGGGCGACGACGGCGTCCGCGACCGCGGCGTAGGTGTCCTCACCGAGGAGAATCGTGGTGCCGTAGATCTTGTTGAGGCCTTCGAGACGGCTGGCAAGGTTGATGGCGTCACCGATGACCGTGTAGTTGAAGCGGGCTTCGCTGCCGACGTTACCGACGAGGGCCTCGCCGGTGTTGATGCCGATGCGCGTCGTCAGGCGCGGCTTGCCCTGCCGTTCCCATTCGGGGCCGAGCGCGGCCAGGACCTCGGCGATCTCCAGCGCCGCCAGACAAGCGTCGAGCGCTTGGCGCGGATTGTCGACGGGCGCTCCCCAAAAAGCCATGACGGCGTCGCCGATGAACTTGTCGAGCGTGCCGCCGCGCGACAGGATACGGGCATTGAGCGCGCCAAAATATTCGCGCAACTGTTCGACCACCGCCTCGGGGCTGAGTCGTTCGGAGATGGCCGTAAAATCGGCGATGTCGGAGAAATAAGTGGTCACCCGCCGTCGCTCGCCGCCGAGCTGCGCCTCGCGTTTCGACGACAACAACAGCCGCACCAGATCGGCCGGAACATATTTCTGGAATGATCGCAGGCCGGTCTTCATCTCCTCGGTGGCGACGGCCACGCGATCGACCTCGAGGACGATGGAGTGCGGAATCGGACGCGCATCGAGACGCAGATCGCGGATGGCGGCCATCTCGTTCGACAGTTGCTCGAGCGGTCGCGCCACCTGGCGGGCCACATAGATGCCCAGCAAGATCGCCAGCATGAATCCGCCCACAGCGACGGCAAGGCTGATCGCGTTGCTGCGATCGACCCGCGACATGACGTCGGCGTTGGGCACGATGATGCCGATCTGCCACGATGGCGCGTCGGTGCCGGTGAGCGGCCGATAGCTGCCGATATAAGAAACGCCGTCGTAGGTGAAGTGCGTGCCATGCAGGATGAGCGCGTTCATCAGGCCTTCGGGCGCGCCGGGATCGGCAATGACGCGCCGGCTACCGTCGCTGCGCTGCTCCACCACGAAGGCAAAGCCGGTGCGGCCAATGTGCAGCGTCTGTAAAAACGCGCGGATGGCCTTGAGATCGAAATCGGCCGACAACACCGCAAGCAACGCGCCGTCCAGTCGGTAGACCGGCGTCGCAAAGGTCACGCCTTGCACATCGGCGGCGCCGGCCACGCCGAGAAAACTGTACGTCTCGGTCCAGATCGCCTTGTGCGCCGTCCGCGCAGCGACGTACCACGGCCGCGTGCGCATGTCGGGAGCAGGCTTGTCCGGATCGAAGGCATAGGGCTTGGTCGGATAACCATCTGGCCAAAAATCGCGCTGATCGAGGCGGTGCGTGAGCGGATTGGCGTTGGATTGCCAGATGGACAGCTTGCCCTGCAGCCGCGACACGCCAGTGGACTCGCCCGAGCTCTCGAGCCCGATGAACACCGACGACAGCTCCGGACTGACGGCCATGGCGTCGAGCCAGTAATGAATCAGCGACGGGAAATTGGTCAGGTCGAGGCGCCCGGATTCGAGCAGCCGGCGATTGAGCGCGCTCTGATCCATGGCCTTGCCGACGAGACGCTGGATCTGTTGCTCGACGCGCGCCGACGTTTGCTCGAGCAGCTGGGCGCTGAGATCTTGGGCCGTGAACCGCGCGCTGTAATACGAGCTCGCGCCGACGAGCGACAGGGTGACGCCGATGAACGTCAACAGAATGCCGAGAAAGGTGGCGCGGAACGTCAGCTTCACGCGCCGAGCATATCGTGTAAACACCGTCGGTGGCTTGCTCGTTCTAGCCAGCGTTGCTGCGGCCGGGGCTGACTGCGGTGCCGGCTAGCCAGGCGCGCAGCTTGGCGAAGGCGCGGCCGCGTAACGGCGTGTTCCAGCGTGCGGTGTCCCAGCTCCACTCACCGACGCTGGCGAGCCAGGCCGGAAGATCTTGCAACCGCGTCAAACGTGGACGGCGCAGCCGACCGCCGATTTTGTCTCCAAACTGGGAAAAGACACGCGCGCCAAGAGACAGGTTCAGATCGAGCCACTCGCCGTTGGGCGCATTGATCAGCAGCTCGAGCCTGGCCGATTCGTCGACGGAATCCATCCATAGACTAAAGCGCGTCGGCGTCCCCCCCATGCCGATCAACGCATTGAGCTTGCCACCCGGCGACTTCACCAGCCGCGCCACGCGTGCGGCACGCATCAGGGTTGCCAGCGTGCGCATCGCCGGGGTGCGGCCTTTGTCGAGGTCGTCGCCAAAGTCTTCCAGCTGGTAGTTTTCACCGGCCAACCGCTGCCGCACGATCGGCTGAAGCGCCTTCAGCGACGAAGAGCTGCCGTCGCAGATCACCGCACCGATGTAGGGTCGAAGACCGTCTTCGTCGCCCTTTTTTGCCAGCATGGCCTGTGCCGAGGCCAGATGACGCGGCTCGCGCACGGCAGCCATCAATCCGGCGCGCTTGCGCGGAATGGCGACCAGCTGTGCCAGGGCCCGCATCGCCTGGTCGAGCTGACGCCGATCGGTGGGATCCACCACCGCACCGACGAGAAATTGTGCGTCGCGATCGGTCGACCGCTCGAGGCCGGCCAGCACCTTCTCCGGCGCGCTTTTGGCAAGTGCCTTGTGCACCGCTTGCCACACGTCGCTGCGGACTCTCGAAGCCATCTGCGATCCATACCGCGCCTGGTCGATGGCGCGCAATCGTGGCACTGTCTGGCGATGATTTCTCTCTTGCTGGTGTGGTCATTGTGGGCGGCGCCGGTGGCGGCGCAGCCGGATCCAGCGACGGGAAATGCCGAGCTCAAACGCGGGCGTCAGCTGGCCAACAAGGGTCAACACAAAGAGGCGGTCGTCGCGTTGGACGCCGCCTTGAAGGCGCTGCCGGATGATCCGCGCATTCTGCTGGAGCTCGGTGTCGAGCTACGTGCCGCCGGCGATCTGGTGCGCGCCGAGACGATCTGCAAGCAGGCCACGACCAAGAGCAACGAACCCAACGACGAGGCCAAGGCCTACTACAACCTCGGCCGCGTGCTCGAGGACAAACCCGACCAGCCGGGCGCGATCACTGCATATCGCGCCTCGATCAAACTGCGCGAGAACGCCACTGTGCGCGCCCGGCTCGTCGCGCTCGGCGGCACGGCCGACCGAGGAGGCACCCCGCCGCCCAAATCCGACGACCGATGCGCCGAAGCCTGCACCAGCATCGCCGTGTGTTGGGAAGAAGTGAACGGCGGCGATTATCGCGGCGGAATGGTGTGTACCCGTCGCTGCGACGAGCGTACCGACAAAGGCCAATTCTTACGCTGCGTCACCCGAGCCAAGAACTGCAAAGGCATGCTCGGCTGCGAGTGACGCAGATGATCGAGAACAGATGACTACTTGCTGGCTTCGTCGTTGGCCTTGTCGGCCGCTTTTTCAGCGTCGAGATCAGCCGGCGTGAGCGAGACCATCTTGGCCTGCTTGCACGTCGCCGGACCAGGCGCAGTCGCCGCCGGGCAGTAGAACACGCGGGTCTTGAAGGCATAGCCCATGATGCCGGTGCCCTCCGTGTACCAAACGTCGCCAGTCAGATTGCTGGCGCTCGGCATCGAAGAGGTGACCACTGCACAGCCGCCCGCGCCGGACAGCATGGCGCCGACGAACAAACCCATCAAAACTTTCTTCATGTTCATGGCGTCTCCTTACTTGGTCTGCGGGGTGAACTGCCGTTTGGCCTGATAGCAAGTCGGAGTGCCCGACGTTGCATCGCAGTTCCACAGCGACGCGCCATCGCGCACCACGTATGCCTTGCCCTGCACCGATGGTGCGGCGACCATGTATGTCGAACAGCCCCCCGCTCCGAGCACCATCACCAGAGCGCCCAAGATCATCCTCTGCATCGCGATCTCCTTTGTGAGAATTACGGCCGGGAGTATCTGCCGGTGTTCGAAAAAGAACAACAACGGCGGCTAGGCGAGCTACCCGGAGATCGATTCCGAGACAGCGCGGATGGCTTGGTCGACGAGAGCTTGGAGGGCTAGTTGGTCGCCAGGCGCGGCGAGGTGTGGCGACATGGGTGCGTCGAGGATGAGCATGGCGGCGCCGTGGACCACCGACCAGGCCAGAAAAGACGCCTCGCGGATCCTTTCCGGCGTGCGTCGACCGGCGAGCGCAGCGACGACGGGCCCTTCGAGCGCGGTGTAGGCGCGGGCGCCGGCCGTCGCGAGGTGCGGGCTCGGGGCCGCACGGCTGAATCCGCCGGCGAACATGACGCGAAAATGGCCGGGCTTGCGTCGCGCAAAGGTGACATAGGCGCGGCCGGCGGCGCGCAGATGGGCTGCCGGAGTGCGACCCTCGCCGGCGGCGACCTCGAGCGCCGTGGCCAGCTCGTCGAAGCCCTCGGCGGCAAGCTCGGCGAGGAGCGCGGCCTTGTCCGCAAAATGATTGGCCGGCGCGGCATGGGAGACACCGAGACGCCGGCCGAGCTCGCGGAAGGTCAGCGCCCCCACGCCGTCGGTCTCGACGATGCGGGCGGCTTCCACCAACAGCGCGCGGCGTAGATCGCCGTGGTGATAAGGGGTCTCGGAGCGGGCCATAGCGCATCCTAGCGTACCGCGATGTAGACGGTGTCAATATTTGATGTTGACACTGTCAATATTTGGTCTACCTTGGATATTGACAGTGTCAACATTGGTCAGGAGGACCTCATGAAACGCTTGGTTTTGTTTTGCTGCTTGTCGGGTTGTGCCCAGGTGGCGGTGTCTTCGGCGCCGGCCAAGAAGTCGGTGGCGGATGTGACGGAAGCGACCAAACACGCGCAGGATGCGTTCTGGTCGACGTTGCACGACGGGCGCTACGACGATATCGGCGCCGTGCTCGATCGGCTGCAAGCCGCGTATCTACAGCAGCCGAACGATCCGCGCACCGCGGCGCACATCGCCTTTCTCCACATCTGGCGCATCTCCGAGCGCACCCGGCAGACGTCGGTCACGGCGACGATCACCGACGATCTGATGCTGGCGCGGCGCTACTTCGAAGAAGCGGTGCGACTCGCGCCCGACGACGCGCGCTTCGCCGGATTTCTGGCAGCGACGACGATGAGCGAAGGCAAGATCCACCACGACGAGAAGCTCAAGCGGCGCGGCTTCTTCGCCATGAAAGACGCCGTCGCCGCGTGGCCGGAGTTCAACCTTTTCACGCGTGGCTACGCGATGAGCGGTTTGCCCCACACCGACGCTCACTACGCGCAAGCGCTCGACGATCAATGGGCGACGCTCGACAAATGCACCCACAGTCAGGTCGATCGCCGTCACCCGAGCTACGCGCCGTTCATGGCCAAAGAGACACGCGAAGGGCAAGAGCGCGCCTGCTGGAATTCGTGGATCGCGCCGCACAACTTCGAGGGCTTCTTCCTCAACATGGGCGACATGCTGGTCAAAAACGGCGACCCAGCGACGGCAAAAGAGATCTACGCCCAGGCCCGCCTGGCCAAGGCCTATCCGTCTTGGCCCTATCGCGGCGTCCTCGAGCGCCGCATCGCCGACGCCAACGCCAACGTCGCCCGCTTCCAGACCCCCGGCTCAGACCCCGAGCACCAGATCATGGCCAATACATCCTTTGCCTGCATGGGCTGCCATCAAACCCGCTAGCCGCGGTTCGGGTTGTACATTGGCCTACCATTTTGAGTAGGTGAGTTGTGATAGGGTGGCGGACCATGCGTCAGATCTTGTTGGTGATTGTCGTCGTGTTGGCCGCACTGAGTGGAACCGGTCGCGCCGAGCTCTCGAAAGAGTCCAAGGCGGAGGCCAAGCGGCTGTATCTGGAAGGGACGTCGGCCTATAACCTGGCCGAATATCCGCGCGCGATTGCCGCTTATCGGGCGGCATACGGGATCATTCCAGAGCCTTCGTTGTTGTTCAATATCGCCCAGGCTTATCGTCAGGCGGGCGACGCCAAGCTTGCGCGGACGTTTTACAAAAACTACCTCAGCAACAGTCCGGGTGCCGCCAATCGGCGCCAGGTGGAAGAGAAAATCGCCGAGATGAACGAGCTGTTGGCGAAGCAGGACCGCGCCACCTCGAGTCCGCCGATCGCGCCGATGGATCCGGACAGCAAGGTCGTAGAACCGGTGCAGCCGACGCCGCTCATCAGGCCGGAGCCCGCTCCCGTCGCTGTAGTCGTCGTCGATAGGCCCATCGTGCCGGTCGAGAGAAAGCCGATCTACAAACGCTGGTGGCTGTGGACCGCGGTGGGCGGCGTGGTGGTGGTCGGCGTCGCCGTCGGTGTGGCGGTCGCACTGACGTCCAACACTGCGGCGCCTGCGCCGCCGTCGGCAGACTTTGGCACCACCCGCATCTTTGGCCTCACCTTGGGTGCCCGATGAAAAGCCCGATGAAAACGCCTCTCCTCTCGCTCGCCATCATCCTGTCGGCGTGTAGCGCACCGACGGGAACCTTCGTCGTCGTCGAATTCCAGCGCGGGTCAGCCCCGGCCGATACCACCCATATCGATCTGGCGGTCATGCTCGCTGGCCAGATGGCCACGGTGCCGATCGAGAACGCCGACAAGACGCCCATCGACTTTCCCAAGACCAAAGATCTCGACGTCGCCAACGGCTCCGGCATGCTGTCTCTCGTCGCTGTGGCGCGCAACGCGGCCGGCGCCGAGGTCGCACACGGCGAGGCGCAGCTCGACCTCGCGCGCGGCACCACCGTCACCGCCACCATCAGCTTCACCGTCGACGCCACCAAGCCGACCCTCACCGTGATGAGCGAAAACCATGGCGTCGGCTCCGGCTTCGTCGTCGTCAATCCGCTCGGCCGCAACTGCTCCAACACCACCTGTATGTACGACTTCACCCTCGGCGACAGCGTCGACCTCGTCGCCACCCCCGGCAACAACAGCCAGTTCCTGGGCTGGACCGGCGACTGTACCGGCACCGCCGCGTGCACGCTCACCATGGACGGCGCCAAGCAGGTCGGCGCAGTCTTCGCCGCCTTCGAGCTCACCGTCGCCGTGACCGGCACCGGCACCGTCGCCTTCGACACGCCCGTCGCTGTCTGCCCGCCCAATTGCACCCAGACCTACGGCGGCGCCTCGCAGACGGTGACCCTGACGCCGACACCGGGCGCCGGCCAGGCCTTCGGCGGCTTCAGCGGCGCCTGCACCGGCTTCACGCCCTGCACTTTGCTCATGGACGCGACGAAGACGGTCAACGCCGCCTTTGGCACCGCACGCACCCTCCAGATCACCAAGGCCGGCGCGGGCCAGGGTGTCGTCGCCAGCGACGACGGCGGCATCGACTGCGGCAGCGCGTGCAACCACGACTACGTCAACGGCACCATGGTCACGCTGACCGCCACGCCGATCTCCGGCCATACGTTTGGCGGCTTCTCCCCGTCGGCGTCGTGCGTCACCATGACCGCCAACACCTGCGTGCTCACCATGGACGCGGCCAAGACCATGACCGCCACCTTCAACGTCATGGGCATCGATCTCACCATCGACGCCATGACCTGCACGCCGTCCACGCTCGACGACTTCAACGCCTCCAACTTCTCGTGTCAGATCACCGTCAAGAACCTCGGCGACACCGCCGCGCCTGCCACATCGCTGCAACTGTTCGCTTCGCGCGACGACCAGCGCAGTAGCAGCGATACCTCCATCACCAGTTGCTCCGTCGGTGCCATCGCATCGGGAGCCAGCCTGGTGGTGACTTGCAACGGCAACTGGTCGCGCAATTTGTTCGGCCCGGTGTACTTGGTCGCCGCCGTCGATCCCAACAACTCCGTCGGTGAGGCCAGCGAAACCAACAACAACAAGGCGTTCGCCGTCACCAGCCTCTCCGACAACAACCCGCAGGTCGTCGCTACCGGCCTCGTCTGCACGCCTGTGGCGGGCAACGCGGCCAGCAACATCAGCTGCATGTTCACCGTCTTCAACGCCACCGAAAATCAGGCCGTGCCGAAAAACGGCAGCTCGATGAAGTCGGTGTTGCGACTCTCCACTGATCCCAATTTCAACAACGCCGACATCCAGATCGGGACCTGCACCCCCGATTTGTCGTTCAGCAACACCATTCCCGCAGCCACGAGCAAGGTGTTGACCTGCACTGGCACCATCCCCGCAGGCCAGGCGGCAGGGTCGCAGGTGTATATCGTGGGACATTTCAATTCGCAGGGGTCCTCGCAATCCGATCGCGACTCCTCCGACAATTACATCGGTGTGCCATTCACCGTCACCGTGCCGGGTGTCATCGATCTCAAAGTCCAGACGCTGACCTGCGCGCCGGCCGCACAGCCGAGCGCCGCCGTCAGCTGCACCGTCGGTGTGGTCAATGTCGGCGAGCTCACTGCTGCGCCATTCGCGGTCGATCTGCGCTTCTCCGCCGACACCACCATCGACGCCACCGACACCCTGCTCGGCACGTGCAACATCGCCAGCGCGCTGCAGGCCGGCCAAAGCGCGACGGTGACCTGCACCGGCACCGTCCCCAGCACGGCCCCGGTCTCCGCCAGCCAGCTCGGCGTGATCTTGGATCGTGCCGCGGTCAATGCCGACGCCAATCTGGCCAACAACACCGCCAGCAGTGTGCTGCGCATCGGGCCGGACATCGTCGTCAGTGGCTTGTCGTGCACCGCGGCGGCACGCAACAGCGCCACCAGTTGCACGGTCGCGCTCGTCAATCAGGGCAGCGACACCACGCCGGCATTTTCCAATCAGCTGCGCTGGTCGACGGACAGTACCATCGACACCACCGACGCTACCCTAGGTGTGCCGTGCAATGCGCTGGCCATGGCGCCCGGCGCCACCCAGACCATCACGTGCAGCGGCAACGTTCCGAACGTCGCCATCGGGCAGTATTACATCGGGGTCATCGCCGACAGCACCGCGGCGGTCACCGAGGCCATCGAGACCAACAACACGTTGTCACGCAGCTACAGCGTCGGGCCCGACCTCTACCTCGGCTATCCGACGTGCACTTCCTCCGCCGCGCGCGGTGCCGCCGCCAGCTGCTCCGGGACGGCCTATAACGGCGGCAGCGAGGCGACCACGGCCACCGTCAATGCCGCACTGCTGTTGTCGGTCGACTACGTCATCGATCTCACCGACACGGTGATCGGCAATTGCAGCGTCCCGGTCATTCCCGCCGGCTCGAGTGCCGCCTTCACTTGCAACGGGACCGTTCCCGCTGGCGCCACCGTCGGCAGCCAATACATCGGCGTCAGCGTCGACACGGCCAACGCCGTGTCCGAAGTCAACGAAACCAACAACAACAGCTCGTACAACTACATCACCATCAACTGATCGCTTCTCGCAGCGCTCTGGCCCCGGGTTTGCATCGGCGCTGCGGTCTATGTCCACACTTTGCCTGGGTCTTTGCTTGTTCGTTCTCGTCGCTGGATGTAACTCGCCACACATGGGTCCCAACCACACGGTGTTCCGTGACGCACTGGCGGCCGCGACGCCGCTGGTGGTCATCGAGCTGCACCCCGACATCCGCGGCGAGTTCGGCTACTCCGAGGACAACCGCCAGTTTGTCCGCAATGATCTCACCGACGGGCCTTGTCGCATCATCGACGAACGCTTCGGCCACGCCGACGGCTCGCTCGGCGATGTGGGGCTGGTCACCACCACCGTCGGTGGGCACCCCATCGAGACGCCAGGGTGGTGGGACGGTGGTGAAAAAGTGACGTTCAGCGCCACCGGTGGCCCAGGCACTGCCGCCTCGAGCGCCACCGTCACGGCGCCATCGCGAACAGCCCACCTGACCTCGTCGAAGGACGACCTCGGCACGCTCGCCGCGGCCGATCTGGTCATCACCTGGACGCCCACCGACCTCGGCGATGTCGTCGTCGAGCTCGGCAACGGCCGCCCATGGATGGTCTGCTCCGCCGACGGCAGCGACGGGCGCATCGTGATTCCGGCCACGGCCTTGGCCGCGGTGCAGGCGCTGCAACCCACCGGCGGCAAGCTCGACGTGTATCTCGGCGAGGCGGGTCCCACCCAGACGGGGTCGGTGTCCTTTGCGGTCGTGAATCCACTCTACGAAGCGCCGTACCTACACGCGCGCTAGCCCTGCCAAAGATGTCACACTGACGGCGTGCGAAGCCCGCTTCGTCGCTGCGCGCGCCGAGATGGCCCGCCGCTTCAAGCTCTTCGCCTCGGTCCGCATCGAGATCAGCCGAGCCCCTCTAGCTGGCGGCCCGCTCGCGACCAGCGTCAGCCTCTACGTCCAGGCCAGCGACGGCAGCTGGTTCAGCGCGGTCTACACCAACCCGTGGGACGATCCCCGCCTCGACGACGGCTGGCGTGCCTTTCCCGGCAACGACGATCGCTTCTTCCGAGCCCGTCTCTACGCCGTGGGCCACGGCTACATGCTCTTCGAAAAACAATTCGAAGCCGCCATCGACGCCTTCTACGCGCTGGCCAAGTCGACTAAGCCGCTCTGAGCAGGCGAAAGGCTTTGTAGGCGCGCGACAGATTCACGATGCCTGCGCGCAACAGGCCCAGCGTCGCTGCGGCTTTGCCGAGGTCGTCTTCGCTGATGGTGCGCGATGCGGCCGGAAAGACGACCCACAACATGCCGCCTGGCCGCTTGAGCCGCGCGGCCAGAGGTGCAAGGCGCGCCAGATCGGCTTTGTGCTCGGAGCCGACGAAGATCATCTCGAGACCGGTCACGCTGTCGTCGACGGCGCTGGCGCCGGGCACGCCGGCTTCGATCTCGTCGGCCAGCTCTTCGTCGGGCAAAGGCAATAACAAGAGGCGCGTCTTGGCCGTGATCCCCAGCGACGCCAGCCGACCGAGCGGCGGCCGCATATATTCTTTCCAGGCTGGCGCGTGCTTGCCGATGTGCACTTTGTAGACGGTGTCGTCGGGGCCGGTGATCGTCAGCGACGCGGCGCTGGGATCGACCACCACCGACGCAATCTCGTCATAACGCAGATGCACGAAAAAATCGGCGCCCTGCTCGCCGGTGCGCCCGGTCCGAAAGCGAAAGGTATCGTCGGTGAGTGTGGCCCGGCCGGTGCGTATGACCCGCGCCTTGCCCGTCCCGATCTCCACCTTCACATTGAGGTCGCGCGGCGCAGTCTTGGAGCTGCGAATCGTCTGCGTTCCCGGTTTCGGTGTAGAAGGCGTCCGCGATCCCATACCGCGTCATACACTCTGGCCGCCGAGAAGGCCACACTTGGGGGGTCCCTAGGCGCTGAGGATCTGGATGAGGCGCGGGACCTGGACCGGCTTGACGAGGTGGGCGTAGAAGCCGGCGTCGGCGCTGCGCTGGTGATCCGAGCTTTGGCCGTAGCCAGTGAGCGCGATGTAGCGGGTGTGACGCAGCGGCGGCAGCTGTTGCAGCTGGCGGGCGAGCTCGTAGCCATCCATGGCCGGGAGGCCAATGTCGAGGACGGCGTAGTCCGGCGTGAACTGCGGGACCAGCTTGAGCGCGGACGGGCCGTCGTGGGCGACGCGGACGTCGTGGCCGACGAGGGTCAGGCTCTCGGCGAGCAGGAGGGCCGCATCGACATTGTCGTCGACGAGCAAGACCCGACGGCTGGCTTGCAGTGACGGTTGGGGCATCGCCAGCTGGGCCAAGGCCGGCATCTCGGCGGTCGTGATCGCGGGCGGTAGACGCACCACCACTTCCGTACCTTTGCCGAGACCGTCGCTCAGCGCCGCCACACGCCCGCCATGCATCTCGACCAGCGTCCGCACGATGGCAAGGCCCAGGCCGAGGCCGCCGCGTGTTCGGTCGATGCCCTGACGCTCCTGGGTGAACAGCTCGAACACTTTGGGCAGCATCTCCGACGAGATCCCGATCCCGCTGTCGCGTATTCGCAACACAATTGCATCTACATCGCGGCGGGCGATCACCTCGATGCGGCCTTCGCGCTCGGTATATTTGGCCGCGTTGTTGAGCAAATTGGACACCACCTGCGTGAGGCGAACGCGATCACCGTCCACGGTGAGGCCGCGCTGCGGCACCTCGACATGCAGATGATGTCGTCGCTGTTCGAGTAACGGGCTGGCGATCTCCAGCGCATCGGCCATCACCGTGGCCAGCTCGATGCGCTGGCGTTGCAGCTCGATCTTGCCCTGCGTGATCCGCGAGATGTCGAGCAGATCGTCGACGAGGCGGGTCAGATGCGCCACCTGGCGCTCGATGATCACGCGCTCCTTGGTGGAGTCGGATCGCAGGTTCATGAGCTGCAGCGCGGTGGTGATCGGCGCCAGCGGATTGCGGAGCTCGTGTCCCAGCATGGCCAAGAAATCGTCCTTGGCGCGACTGGCCGAATGTCGCTCGGTCACGTCGCGGAGGACGGATAGGTGCCGGCCGCTCTGGATGAAAGCGGTGTGATATTCGACGACCATCTGGCTGCCGTCGGGCCGTTGCAGCATCCATTCGCCGCGCTGTTTCCCGACGCGCAAAAACTCGCGCCATGAGGTGCTCGCATCTCCGCTCGACGCCACCAGCTCGATGATCGAGCTGGCCAAGAGTGCCTCGCGCGAGCGACCGAATAAAGATGTGGCCGCGGCATTGACGTCGATACAACGGCTCGTATCGTCGACGATCAACATGGCGTCGAGCGCGCCGTCGAACAGAGCGCGCAAGAGATCGCGCTGCGCATCGGCCTCGGCGCGTGCGGCTTCGAGGCGCACCAGCTTCATGCGATCGGCCTCGGCTTGCTTGCGATCGCGCGCGTAGCGGATCGATCGACGCAACGACCCGTCGAGCAAGTGCGACTTGGCCAGATAGTCTTGCGCCCCTTCCCGCAGGGCCCGCGCGCCGAGCAGCGGATCGTCGTCGCCGGTGAGCACCACGATGGCGCAATCGGGGGCGGCGGCATGCACCGTTTGAAAGGTCGAGAAACCCTGGCTATCCGGTAAACCCAGATCCAGAAGGACAATATCTACGTGCTGCTTTTTCAGCACGTCCAATGCCGCCGACAAACGCTCGACGACCTCGATCTGGAACGGGGTGGAGGCCGAAGAAAATTGCGACTCGCGCAAGGCCTCTCTGGCCAGCACGGCATCGCCCGGGTTGTCCTCGACGAGCAAGATGCGAATGTGCGCTTGCGACATGGTCAGGGCAACCGCGCGATGGTGAACGGTTGCGCTGGCATGTTGGCCTTGCCGATGCAGAAATGTGCCGGCGTCATGGGCTCAGCCACTGGCCCAGCTTGTCAAAGGTGGCGCGCGCCGAGCCGACCATCGCCAGCTGGCCGTCGGGATGGCGCTCGCCGAACGCATCCACGCACTGACCGAGGCTGCGCCACATGGCGCCGAGGTCGGGACCGTAGCTGGCCAGTGCCACGTGGTTGGACAGGATGCTGCCGCCGAGGGTCGCGCCTTCGAGGACGTAGAGACAGCCCAATCCCGACGCCAGATCGTCGAGGTGCGGTAGATCGGTACAATCGACCGCATCTGACGGGGCGACGTCCGCCAACAGCTTCGGGGTTTTGCGCCGCGCCTCGTAAGACGGCAGCGACGGAGCCATCAAGACGACGCCGCGCTCGGCCGCCTCGTGGTGCGCACGGGTGGCGTCCTTCAAGACATGCGGCGTCGAGAAACGCGTGCCTTCTGGTTCACCCATTGCCGGAAGCTCCAGTCTAAGCAGGTTGGGACGCTTGTCGAGGCCCCAAAGCGAAAGTCAGACTTCCCTTGCACGGTGTCGCTCCGCGTCTATCCTTTGTGCATGAAACTCCTCGTCTTTGGGGCCACTGGGCCGACCGGGATACAGATCCTCGAGCAGGCGCTGGCCGGTGGCCACGAGGTCACGGCGTTTGCGCGCACACCATCGAAGATTCAGCTCCACAATGCGCGGCTGCGCGTCGTTTCTGGCAATGTTCTCGACGAGAGCGCGGTCGATCGTGCGATGGCCGGACATGATGGCGTGCTGGTCGCGCTCGGCACCAAGCTCGACGGCAAGGACCGCACGCTGTCGACGGGGACGCGGCATATCTTGAAGGCCATGAGCGCGCATGGGGTGCATCGGTTGGTCATCGAATCGGCCTGGGGTAGCGGCGATTCGGCGCAGTATGGCGGCTTCTTTCTCAACAAGATCATCCGCCCCTTCCTGCTCAAGCATCCATATGCCGAGCACGAGATTCAGGAGCGCGATGTCGCTGCCAGCGACCTCGACTGGACGGTCGTACGCCCTGGTCGGCTGACCAATCAGCCGCGCAGCCGCAAGCTCGCCGGCGGTCGTGTACCGACGGGGCTCAAACAAAAGGCGGCGCGCTCCGAAGTCGCCGAGTTCATGCTCGACGAGATCGAGCATCGCCGGTTTCCGAAGCAGGCGATTTTGATCGGCTAGCCGCGGCGAAATGTCTCGCTTGACCTGATTTGTCGCGATCAGCGCTGGGCGTGAAAGGTGTCGCAGGCTTTCGGATCGCCGCTGTCGTGACCGCGCTGAAACCAGGCGGCGCGCTCGGCAGACGAGCCGTGGGTCCACGACTCGGGTCGCACGGTACCGGTGGCCTGCTTTTGCAGACGGTCGTCACCGACGGCGCGCGCTGCGTCGATGGCCGAGTGAATGTCGCCAGCCTCGAGGAGCCCGCGCTTTTCCGCCGACTGCGCCCACACGCCGGCGTAACAATCGGCCTGGAGCTCCATCTTCACCGACAGTTTGCCGTCGCCCACCTGCTCCGACTTCGGCGCATTTTCGAGCGCGGCAAACTCGCCACGCAGGCGCTGCACATGATGGCCGAGCTCATGGGCGATGACATAGGCGCGCGCAAAATCGCCTTGGACGCCAAACCGATCGTGCAGCTCCTGGAAGAACGTCACGTCGAGATAGACTTTCTCGTCGCGGGGGCAATAAAACGGCCCTACCGCGGCCTGGCCGACACCGCAGCCAGTGGTGGTGGCATCGGAGTACAAAACGACATGCGCGCGCTCGTAGTTGGGCATGCTGGCCGCCCAGGTTTTTTGCACATCGTCGAGCACCGAGCCGACAAAGGCGCGTGGCGCGTCGTGCCCTGCCTGCTGATTCGTCGACGGTGAGCGGCCGACGAAGAAGTAGCTGGCCGCGCCGATGATGGCGAAGATCACCAACCCACCCTTCCAGCCAAACCGCGCCATCAGCGGGATCAAGAGGCCGATGCCACCCATTCCCCCGCGGGCAACCGGCGCACCACGACGGTCTTCTACATCAGAGCTTTGATTGTCTTTGTCCCATTGCATGCAGGGACGTACAGCAATCGGCGTGCCATCCGAGTCGGTATTACTCGGACGTACACGAGGCAAAGCTGAGGGGCATATCGAGCGAGCGGGCCTTGACCGTGGAGCGGGCCACACGTTGGCGGGCGTCGGCGGCTGCGAAGCGACCGATGTAGCCGTGTCCCTTGTCGTGGGTCTCGTTCATGACCCAGGCCGCGCGCGACGCCGAAAGGGCCCACACCTCGGTCAGCAAAGACAACACGAGCGCCATCGTGGTGCGATCGTCGTTGACCGCAAAGACGTCTACCTCGCCGGCAAAATCCTCGGCAGCGACGGTGCGTTTGCTGATGTCCACCGTGCGCTCGACATCCAAGGTTGCGAGCGCTTTGTCGTCGCTGCCGATCAACTGCGCCAGCACACCGCCGCGCTCGCGAAAGGCACGCAACAAATCGCCGAGGCTGATGGTGCTCGCGCCACGGTCGATGGCGATCTGGCGCGCGCGCCGGCCAGAGACCAACAGGCGCACCGAAACCCGCGCGGTCCCATAGTGCTCACCCGGATTGAAGTCGTGCGGCTCGGCAAATGGGCTTTGTGCATGGCGCGCCATCGCGAGCAGATCCGCCTGCGCCGTCTCGACGACGATCCCGAGCGCGCGCAAGCGCTCCACCACGCGCGCGTCGTACAAGGCAGCCGCCAGCACATGCTCGGGTTCTATGGGTACATCACCGACCATGAACCGCGCCGCATAGAACGAGAGGGCCGCATCGCCACCAAACCCGACCCGCGGCTCCGCGCCTCTGGCAGCGACGGGCCGTGCGCGCTTTTTCTCGTTACGTGCCAACACATAGAACGCCGTTCCGCCAGCGATGAGACCCATGATGACTGGAAGCATCTCTCACCCTACGTAAGCGGGAGCCGGACCTTCCGGACACTGCCTACTGTGGCGCGGCGAGCCGGCGACGGAGAAAGGCGATTTCTTTGGCCCATGACGCGTGGAGCTCTTTTTCGACGCTGGACTCGATGATGCCGCTGATGCCGAACACTTTGCCTTCGACGGTGACATCGTCCTGGCGCCTGCAGCCGGTGCCGTCAGGCGTGACGCGGATGGTGCCGCTCGTCGACAACAGGCCTTTGCCGCCGCCGGGGTGGACCATGCGCCAGGTCCAGACGTTGTTGGCGCGATCAAAGGTGCCGTGCTCTTCGTAAGCGAACGTGTCACCGACGAGCTTGGCGAGGGGCCCGGGCAGATTGACCTTGGGCACGATGCGCAGCTTGCGCGACTCGGGACGGCTCTCGAGGACGGCAAAGTCTTTGAATTTGAGCTCTTCCATGTAGAGCGCGCGGGTATACGCGGGGTCGAAGAACACCGGCCAGAACGCCTCCACGCTGCAAGGCAGCGAGAACGACTCCACCACTCTTTTCATGTTCCGCATGTACCGCGCCTGGAGCGTGCGAGCAAGTGCACCGCGCCGTGCGAGAATCGAGCGGTGGAGAGAAGCGGCCAGGAATGGGCGAGCTGCGTCGTGGAAATTCGCTCGGAAGGGGTGGATTGGCAGGGCGCGTTTGCCGACGAGGTCGAGGCCCAGAGCCAATTTCTCCTGAAAGACGGCGTGCTCTTTCGCCGGCACCAGCGAGTCACCGTCGACCAGCAGACGAGAATCACGACGTACACCGACCTCGACGTGCAAGACGCGGTGGGCTTGTACGAGTTTCGTTTCGCTGATCAGATGACCGACGTGACCGAGATCATGGGCTGCCCGTTCCAGCGGGCGCGTTGCGGCTTCTTTGCGTTTTTCATCGATGCCGGTCCCGGCCCGGAGAGACTCGACTACGCACCGTCGCTTCGCCAGGCTGCGGGCCGCGCCGGCCGCGGCGTGGTGATCGATCTCGGACAGCTTGCGACGCAAACCAGCCCGACCATCGAGCTTGGCTCCGTCGAGGTGCCCCTTTCGAAGCTCTGGTATTACATTCAAGACGACCGCAATGAGCTGCTGCCGTTCGCGCTCGACCCGGCCTACCAAGACGATCTTCGACGACAATTGGCCAGGCTCGAACCCGCCCTGGCGGCTGGCCGCACGCACGGCACCGTCAAGATCTGGCGCTATACGGAGGCCTTCACGTAAATCCCGGCAGTCAGGCGGACAGCCAGCGGGCCAGGGTATCGAAGGTCGTCTGCGCGGCGGTGATCATGGCTGCGCCGTCGCCAGCGTACCCGTTCACTTCCGCACCGAAACGTTTCCATTTGGTACCGGTATCGGTACCGTAACTTTGTAAAAAAGACATTCTGGGCTCGCTCAGCTGGATTGCGATCTGCCGCGCCAGGATCTGTCCACCCAGGGTGGAGCCCTCGAGCACATACATACAGCCCAGCGCGGCACTGATCGACGTCAGCGACGGTAGATCGGCACATTCTTCGACCGTGGTCACGCCGAGATCGTCGCGCAGCCAGGCTGATTTGCGGCGTTGCGCCAGATCCGGGACGACTACCGACAGGCCGCTGATACTTTCCAATAATGTTTCGATTGGCTGGAGATATCCCAGCATTCGACCGAGATATTGGCGATATTCCGCCATGGTGAGGTTGGGATTCATGAGCGGTATCAAACGCTCGATATCTCGATGCTGCGCATGGGTGGCCGCTTTGAGAGCGGCCATCATGGGCTGATAGGCAGACTGAACGATATCGTGGTGCCGCTGCCGAGGCAGCTTTCGGCCCAGATGCGGCCGCGGTGGGCTTCGACGATTCCCTTGGCGATGAAGAGGCCAAGGCCGGTGCCTTGCTTGCGATTGGCCGCTTGCCAGTAGCGGTCGAAGAGGCGTGGCAGCTCGTCGGTGGCGATTCCGACTCCATCGTCGCGCACGGTGAAGACGACGTCGGACTCGCTCGGTGCGACGCCGACCCAGATGTTGCCGCGCTGCGAGGTAAACTTGACGGCGTTGCCGATTAGGTTCGACAGCACCTGGAAGATTCTTTCGGGATCGGCGTGCACCGCAGCGTCGTAGGTGCGGTCGACGTGAATCTCCACGCGCCGCAGGACGGCCAGTGGCCGGATCATGTCGACCGCGTCCTCGACGAGCGCGCCGGCCTGTTCCTTGCGTGGCCGCACCGCGAAACGACCGGCTTCGATCTTGGATACGTCGAGTAGATCGCGGATGAGCGAGCTCATGACCTCGACTGCGCGCTGGATCCGCTCGACCGAGCTACGCGCTCTGAGCATGGGCTCGGTGTCTTCGGCGGTGAGCCTCCAGATACCGCTGGCCGCCATCTGGACCACCGCCAGCGGGCTCTGCAGATCGTGAGACACCACGGCCGCCATGTCGTCGCGGGCCTGGATGGCCTCACGGACCAGTTGCACCTGGCGGACCAGATCGAGCTCGATGCAGTGACGGCGCAGATCGGCTGCCGCCTCGAGGATGCTCGGTTGCCACGGCAAGGAGCGGGCGCGCACGGTCTCCTTCCACAGCTCGAACGAACGACGCGGCTGTAGCCGGCCGGAGCTGGTTTCTGTCTTTGGCTTTGGCTCGCCGCCCCATTTCACGGTCTGGATGAGCTCGGGACGAAACCAGACGATTCGCTCCACCGGTTGGGTCGGAATGGCGATGGCCAGAAGGCCGCTGGCCATCGCGGCGATCTCGCTGGCGGCGGGTAGTGCTTCGGACAGCCTGTCGGTACAGACAATCTCGGTGACGTCTGTTTTGTCGAGCCACTCGCGCACGAGAGCCAGGCCTGCGGGAGGGGGAACCTCACCAAAGAAGGTCCATTCACCGTCGCTGAGCATGGCCACGCCAGATCCCTCACAGAGCTGCATCAGCCGATCTGGCGACAACGCGCGCACCACGTCGCGCCGGGCGGGCATGTCGGCAACCAGCGCCTGTGTTTGCAGGAGCCGTTGTGCGCGGAGCGAGGCTCCAGCCACCTCTTCCAGCGCGGCAAGTGAAAGGGAGCACAGTCGCCCGACAAACGAGCACGCGGCGCGGACCCGGTGGGACGGCACGCCCGCTGCGCCGTGGCCACAGGTCACGAGGCCCCACAGTGCGCCGCGGACGATGATGGAGATGCTGATCGACGATCGCACGCCCATGTTGGCCATGTATTCGAGGTGCACCGGCGAGACCGCGCGCAAGGCAGCGTGCGTCATATCGAGCAGCCGGTCTTCGCCATGCATGCCCACCGCGGGCGATGCAGCGTCGGCGATGATGCGCAGCGGATTGAGCAGATACAAGCGACGGGCCTGGGCCGGAATATCCGAAGCGGGAAAATGGAGATCGAGATACGAATCGAGGCTATCGACGCGCGATTCAGCGACGACGTGGCCGCTGTCGTCGTTCTGAAAACGATAGGCCACGACGCGATCGAAGCCGGTCAGCTCGCGTATCTTGGTCACCACCGTCTGCAGCATGTCCTCGACGGAAGACCCGTGCAGCAGGGTGTCGCTGGAGAGACCGCTGTCTGGCGCGGCGGGCTGATGGGGCTCGAGCTCCACCAGGAGGCGATCATGGTGGCGATGGATGGTCGCGCGCACCGACGGAAGATCGATGCTCTGCGCGACGGTGAGCGTGCGGGCCAGGGCGTCGAGCGGCGTACCAAAGAGCTGGAGCAGGCTTTGGCCGCACGCTTCGTCAGCGGTGAAGCTGCTGAAGTCGGCCAGGTTCACACTGGCCTGCCGCACGACGAGGTCCTGGTCGCAGGCCAAGAGCGCGCCGAAGGACTGGATGGAGCCGGGAACGTGGATCGGCTCCAACGTGCATGGGTCTGTGGTCAGGGGACACCTCGAGCGCGTCGGAGAACGCCTCATGCGTCCGATGTTGCAGAAACGCAACCTACGCGCTCGGGTTGGACATCACAACTGTTACTTCCGACGACGGTCCAAGCGGTAGACCCACCTTTCAAAGCGCGTCTTCAAGGATGGCGACGTTGCAGGCGGATCGCGACAATGGCGTTGGCGGTGCCAGTGAGGAGCGTGGTGTCGTCGTACCAGGCGAGCGGGGTCTCGATGCGCTTGGTCAGGTGCTTGGACCACAGCTTGTTGCCGTCGGCGTCGAAGACCGACACGTGCCCGTTGCCGTCGGCGACGGCAAGATGGCCGTGCGACGAGCGGGCTGACGGGAGCAGGTCACGGCGTTGCAGTCGCCAAGGCACGGACCAGCGCGGGGTGCCGTCGAGAGCGTAAGCCTGCAGCGTCGCTGCCCGATCCATGAACAGGATGGTGTCGTCGAAGATCATGGGCGCGATGGTGTGAATCCCCGCTGGATGGTGGAAAAGACGCGTCGTGTGCTGCGGGCCGATCCGACAGTATTCACCGTCGCTGCTGGCCAGATAGAGTTGGTCGCCATGCGCGCGCAGAAGCGGTGTGGCATCGGGGTCTTGGCCGTGCGCCGGCAGCGGTTGGGTGCTGGTGATGCTGCCCGTTTGCGGATCGAGAAACTGGAGCGTTGGCGATTCGAGCGATGCGACAGCAATGCCCCACGGACCGAGGATCGGCTCGGCGATCTTGCCGAGCTGATGGGTCCATCGGACGGCGCCGTCGCGGGCATCGAGACAGACCAGTGGCGTATAGCCGCGCCAGCCGCCGCTGAGGATCAAGTCGGCGCCAGCGACGAGCCAGCCGCCGATGCCGTCGAGCTGACGGGTCCACTGGCACCCGCCGGTGGCCAGGTCGTGGCATTGCACGCGGCTGCGCTGGTCGAGATAAAAGACGCGATCGCACGCGGTGGCGAGCCAGCCCCATGGGTTGCGGATGGGCACCGTCCAGCGCGTATCGCCCGTCGCTGGGTCAAGGTGGGTCAACGAGGTCTCGCGGTCAGGTGCGAGTATGTGCGTGGACGTCAGGATCGATCGGCTGCTCGGCCGCTGATGCAGGCCAAACGACCAGAGCTCTTTGTCGGCGAGCATGACTGACCATAGTACCCGCGCTTTTGTAGAGTCGGGAAAAGGCGTGTGGTTGTCGGAACGGAGCCGATGATATCGTGTGCCCATGGCGACGCGGGTACGCAAGAAAGTGCGGTTCGAGAATGACCGCAATGACGTGTTGTTCTTTCGCGATATCGTGTGCGATGGGCGCCGGATCTTCGTCGATGCTGGCTCGACCAACCGCGTGAACGGCGTCCAGCAGCGCTTCGAGAAATCGGGCCAGTGCCTGGCGACGCCGGACTTGGCCGAGGCAGCGTTTCAGGCGCTCATCAAGGCGCAGGAAAAGCGCTGGTCGCGCCAGCTTCCGAGCGACACGGTCGTCGAGATCGGCGATGAAAGCCTGGCAACAGCGACGACCAATGCCGCGCTGGAGGCCCAGCTGGCGGCGGGTGAGGCGGGTGCGGCGGGCGTCTTTGCCGACTGGCTGCAACGAGAAGGCGATCCGCGCGGCGAGCTGGCCGCCCTGGTGATGGCCGGTGCCAACGTCGACGCCTGGCTGGCGACACATGGCGCGCGGCTGTTCGGCGATCTCGACGTCAAGCTGCATTCCGAGATCCAGGGGTTGGTCTGGAAAGACGGTTTCCTCGACGGTGTGAGCCTTCGTCGCGCCAGCATGGACTCCACCACGCAGCTCGCGGCGCTGACGCGTGAGGTATTGGCCCTGCCGGTGGCGCAGTTCCTGACATCGCTGCGCTTTGGCTTGGCCAGCTTCGAATCCGACAACGACTGGACCGAGACGTTGCGCGCGGTGACAGCGTCGACGCAGGCGCCGCGGATCGTCGCCCTGCGCTTCGATGACTACAACTCGGAGGACTGCGAGCTATCCTGGACGCCGTTCGGCGACTTCGGCACGGCATGGGCGGGGCTGCCGTCGCTGGAGCATCTACTGATCCGTGCTGGCGGCGACGGTCAGCTCGGCGAGATCGACGCACCGTCGCTGAAAAGCTTCGCGCGCGAGACCGGTGGCCTCGCAACAGCAGAGGTCGACACCATCCTGCGTGCCCGCTGGCCGCGCCTCGAGCGACTCGACCTGTGGCTCGGTAACAATAACTACGGCGGGACGGTCTCAGTGGCCCAGGTGGAGCAACTCCTCGCCAACGCGCCGCCAACGCTGACCCACCTCGGCCTCTGTAACGCCGAGATCGCGCCGGACCTCATCGTGCCACTGGCACAGTCGAAGCTTCTGCCGCGTCTATCCTCGCTCGATCTCAAGATGGGCATCCTCAACGACAGCGACGTCGACACCCTGCTGCGCCACGCGCCCGCCTTCGCCCATCTCGCGCATTTCGACCTCAGCGAAAACCTCTTCGGCGAACGCACCGCCGAGCTCGCCGTTGCCTTCCCCAAGGCCCATCTCGCCAACCAGCGCTACGAAGCCGATCAAGATCCAGAAGACCGCTACACCGCCGTCGGCGAATAGGCCTTCGCAACGTCCACCTGCATGCTTGAGCTACAATGAGCGGATGGTCATCACTGCGGCGTTCAGCGACGAACAGGTTCTGGTGGGTCGCTGGCAAAATCTAATGGTCGTGGACATCGGCGGCCTGTTGGAGCTGCGGCATCTCGACAAGATCATGGAGCTGCGGCGCGGGCTCGAGGAAGCGGCGGGATCGTGGGTCAGCCTGTCCTTCGTCCGCAGCGGCGCCGCCGCGCCCGATGCGCCGACGCGCAAGGAGGCGGGTCGCGCCATGAAAGAGCTCAAGCGCGCGGCCATCGTGCTCAACGTGATGGAGGCCACCGGCATCACCGGCGTGGCACTGCGCACCATCATGCGCACGATGAACACGCTCGCGGGCGTCGACGGCAAGATCGTCGCCACGCTCGACGAGGCGCTCCCCGCCTTGTTGCCACACCTGGCCGGCAAGCCCAGCGCCCAGCACGTTCGAGACGCCCTCGCCGTGTTTCGCCGCCGGCTCCGCAGCCCGGGTTGAACCCTGGCCCATCGAGACAGCCAGGCAAGAATCTCCTTGGCATCCATCGTGCAGAACCTGCGCGGATGAAGGCGATGCAGGTGGGTTTGATGCTGGTGGTTGCACTGGCACTTCCAGATCGCGCAAGTGCCAAAGAGTGGAGCAAGGCGATGGAGCAGGGCCGCAGAGAGACGCTGATAGGCGCTATCTTGCTTCCGACCGCGGCGGTGCTAGCCGCAACCGGCGCGGGCGTCTTCGTCCTCGAGACGTGTACGTCTTGCTCAGGATACCAGCCCAACCAGGGCCAGGTGGGGTTCGCCGGCGCGATCTTTTCCATCGCTGGCATGGTCGGTGTCCTCGTCTCCATCCCGATCTTGATCGCCGGTGCAGTCCACAAACACCAGGCGTCGCGGCAGCTCAACCTAAGCGCCATTCCGCGTCAGGATCCCCCTCCTAACTTGGGACTCACCCTCCGCTTCTGATCGCGGCAAGCATGACATTTCTGCCCGACTCGCGGTGCGCAGCGTCTTGAAGTTGGGTCAGCAGCCGAACCTCTTGGTGATCGTGGATCTCGCCTTGAGCGTGTTATCCCGACGTATCCGTCCGGGATAGGACGCCTGGCGAGGGCTGATTGGTTGAGACAATGACGATGGTCGGCTCATGGAGCAGATCGTCAACGAGAGGGTCTTCGTTCCACTCTCGGACCATGCCGAGAAGTGGATGAAGTGCGGCTTCTTGCTCGCATATAGCTCTGCTAACTTCGCGCGCTATTGAGGTCCTGACCGGTCGCTTGGCGGCGCTTTCAAAGCCATTGAACGCCGAGATGCGCTATTCCAAAATCCTCGATGTGCTGTACGAATTTCTGCATTCGGGCGACGAAGTCGAGGCCCAGCCCAGGTAGACAAACAATTTCCGGATTGCACGGATTGCACGGATTAGTTCGTTCCGCGAACGCAACGGTCGGCGAGCCGTCATCAAAGACAGCCGGAGTCTACAGATCACAGGGCCATCGGACTCACATCGCCCGCTCGGCGTAGACGCGCTCGGCTCGACGTCAATCGCGCAGCTGAAGCGTCACCCGGACATGCAGGCTCTGGGCGTTCTCGGCCGCCACGCTCGGATTGTCTTTCTCGCGCGAGCCCGGCACGCCTTCGTCGTCTAGGGATATCTCGGTGCGCACGCCGGTCAGCTTCTCCAGTGCCCGTGTCAGCGTGGAATTGGGGACCGGTAGCTTCGGCCAGCGCGGCAACAATGTAGAGCCGCGATCACGATCCTCGGCCCCCGCCGCACCGGGCAAATAGGGTTGCCCGCTCGGCGTCAACGGCACCCACCCGTAGTACGCCATGGCCAGATCGGCGAAGGACTCCGGCGTGGTCAGCTCCGGCGCGCCGCGAAACAGTCCAGTGGCAACATCTGCGAGACGCTCGCTATACTCACGCGTTTCTTTCTCGCTGACCCACGACAGCAGCGTCCAGAGCGGTCCGCCCACCGGGCTGGCGAGGTCGACAGAAAGCTGGGTGCCGGCCTGGCCGCCAGCCGCTTCTTTGGCCATCCCTCCCGTCGCTGCGCCGTCAATCAAGCGCTGCATCCAGGCGCGATCCAGACAGAGCAGCAACACGTCGTTGGTGAGCGCATAGTACAGGTGCGTGTCACGTTTGGGATCGACGTTCCGTTCGTGCACGCGGATGTCGCCAATGGGCACGTTGCGATGCTGCCCCACGTCGGCAAACGTGACCCGGTCACCCATCGACTTCTTCACCAGCGCGCGCAGCTCGGTGATGAAGCCGCGGGCCCCACTCGCACTCTTGACGCTCAGCCCCGCATACATTGGCAGGTCCCAGATCCGATACCGGCCCACCGGGTCGTCAGACTCGTGGCCAGGGGGCTGCGGCAGGTCGGACCTCATCCAGCTCCGTAGCGCGGCCAACACCGCCGGAGCGTCGCCGACACCCAGCATGCTCCACGAGCCCAGCCAGTCGAAGCGCAGCGATTCGATACCCGGCAGACTCACGAATCCGTTGGCCTCGCGAAGAAGCGCGTCCTTGCCGAGGCCCAGTACCGCCCGCGCACCGTCGGGTGCACGACCGAGCTCGAAGCGCGCTTGACCCAACCAGCGCAGGAGCGCCGGGTACTCGCGCGTGCGCACGACCGGCAGCACGCGTAAGTCGAACGTCCAACGCGCGATGCCTTTGTCGACGGCGCCGGCTGAGACCCGTAGCGCGATGGGGTCCACGTAGTCGCTCCACGTCTGCTCGTGCCCGGTAGCAAAGTCACGATAGCTCGCGGCTTCGCTCTTGGTCACGAGCTCGGGCGCGGCCAGCTCGATGAGCGGGGTCAGCGACGACAACGTGCCCCAGCGCGACCGCGCAGATCGCCCGGGCACGAAGGTGATGGCCGCGCCGTCGCCGTGCGTCAGATCCACGCGGTCGAGGAGCTTTTGCTGCACTAGCTCCTCGGTATCGCGGGGCGAGCGATGGAACATCCAGCCGAACAACAGCGCCGCATAACCCGGCGTGGCCAGCTCCGAGGTCGCCACAACGCGGCGCGCTTCTAGGATCTTCTGCCGTGGCGACACAGTCCCGGCGATGAAGCGCTCGCCGAGATACGCAAAGATGTCGTCGCCGGCGCCTTCGTCGCGAGCCAGCATGTAGCGAAAGGCGAGCTCATCGGCGAGCCGGTCGCGCTTGCCCTGTACCGCCTGGAGCACCCGCTCCAGCGCAGGCGCGCTGTTGGAGATGATCTCCAGATCGCCGACCGACGCGCGATGCTGCCGGACCACGCCATCCGGCGTCGACGAGATGCGCATGTCGATTCCCGCCAGCCGATCTTGCCGGGTGGCAAGATCCGCATGCTTGGCGCGATACCCATCGAGCATCCGGTCGAGCGCGCCGCTCAACAGCGACCGGCTGGCAGCATCCTTGGCGCGGAACAGCACTGTCACATCGGTACCTTCACGAACGTAAGCGTCGCTGGTGCACACCGCGAGCTCGGCCAGCACCGAGGGGCCAAGCAGCGTCGACAGCAGTCCACGCTCGATGCCAAGCTGGCGCAGATAGCGGCGCGCGAGCATCCGGTCGGCGTGCGCGTGCTCGGTGGTCGCGAGCGCGGGCGTGACCCAGGTGTCCACGTGATCGAGCAGACGGAAGAAGGTGTCGATGCGCCGCGCGCGCACGTAGCTGAGCTCGGCCGGCACCGCTTCCGCCAGCTTCTCCGTCGGGATGGCCGTCTTGAACCGCTCCAGCATGAGCCGCCATGGGTGCGGCGCCACAGCCGGCGGCGATAACGTCTTGATGGCCACCGCAGCCTTTTCACCGGCGTGCACCCACAGCCGGCGCGCCGACTGCAGGTAATCGTCGAGTGAAAGGTCCGTGGGTTTGTCCATGATGTAGCCGAGCAGGTTCCGCCGATCGGCTTCGGTCGCCGTCATCGGGTCGCGCGTCGACGTCGGCTTGGGCGGCGTGGCCAGGTCCTCAAGCCGCGCGCCGGCATACGAGTTGGCCGCGCCGAACCCCACTGCGCGGCCAAACGCCCGCAGACAATCGGCGGCCGGCACCGCCGGCAACCCCGACGGAACCGCAGCCTGAAACCGCGCGGCCACGGTGGCATGGCCAAGGCCGTGCAGGTTGTAGAACGTACCCTTGACCGGGTCGGCGCTGCTGGGCCGCCGTATGCATAAGGTGGGGTTGGACTTGCCTTCCATCACCGCTGTCCAGGCCCCGTCGACGACCGCCCGTCCCGGCGGTGAGAGGTCTGCTGACTCCAGCTCCACCAGCAACATCTCGTTGTCCGAGTCGACGCTGCGCCCCAGCACCCGCGCGGTCGCTTTGACCGCACGCAGCTTGGCCGGCCCGGTCGCGAGCGGTGCGTACTGCGCCGCATGCTCGGCCCTCCCCGTCGCTATACCCAGCCACGACACCAACCCGACAACGGCCACTATTCGCATGCCCGACCTTATGCGTTGAGCACCGACTTGTCGCGCATCATTTTTGCGCAGTGTTCGCAGCAACATCCGCCTGGGCACGAGGCGCATGGCACGAGCGCCACCCGTCGCTGGCTCGATACGATGTTCCCATCTTCGCGGTACGCCACGTGACGGGCTCCGAGAGCTACCGACGGCATTGCGGAGCCCGCTCATGGACCAATAGGGGATCGGGGTAAACGTGGCATACAGCGCCGCGGGTATCGCGTCGAGTGCGCTGCGCCGTTGGCGAAGCGCGGCTGACAGCTCAGCCACGCCGACGATCAGCGCGATTCCGAGGAGGAGCCCAAGAACTTTGCCGACGATCATAACGTGGCCAAACACAGCCACGAAAACGCCGACGAGCATCACCCACAGAAGTTGGTGTACCCCTCAACGCGCTCACCATGCGCAGTAGCAACTACCCCGTCGCCGTGCGCGAAGTTTTGCGAGTAGGCGTAGCTGATCGCGGAATCGTCGACAATAAAGTCGCGGAATCTCAGACAGTGCGCGATACCAAGTGGAATTGACCCGATTTGGTGGACACCGGGTGGTGAACGAACCCACGAGAAGTAGATGCCGAATACGACTAG
>Ga0123336_10000459_pt1 | contig 41235 bp, 37 predicted proteins | sample SSSSmetaG_FD_96466 | JGI IMG/M metagenome (GOLD analysis project Ga0123336, IMG submission 96466) | Glacier valley bacterial and archeal communities from Borup Fiord, Nunavut, Canada, to study Microbial Dark Matter (Phase II) - ​SSSS metaG | ecosystem: Environmental > Aquatic > Freshwater > Ice...
CACCACGCGGAAGCTCGTGGGCCGGACCAAGTACCCCAATATCGTCTTGAAGCGTGGCTTCTGCTCGGCCAACTCCGAGCTGTATGCGCTCAAGTTGCGCAGCATGAACGATCTTCCTGGCGGCGAGATGAAGCCGGGTCGACGTACACCTGGTCGCATCAGCGGCGTCATCACGCAGCTCGGGCCACGTAACTCGAACACCAAGTGGGCCTTTGCTGGCGGCATCGTCTGCAAGTGGGTATGTCCCGATCCGGCCGCCACCAAGAACGAGATCTCCATCGAGAGCATCGAGATTGCCCATGAGGGTCTCGTGCTGCTTTCCAGCAAGGACGAGGACCAGTAGCCATGAGCGAGCCAGTCACGCGTTTGCCTGTCTTCGTACCGCGCACGGTCGCGTCGTACGAGCGCGCTGGCGCGTCGCTGGCGGATCGTTGGATGCAGCCTGCGCCGTCGTTCATGCGCAACGCGCCCGCGGTCGATCGTTTCAGCACCTTTGCCGATCGGCACTTCGAGTACTGGGTCGGCCAAGGGATGTCGGGTCAAGGCCAAGCGAAGCCGCTCGGCACTGAGCGCCCACCGACGACGACGTCGCAGCGTGCCGGCAACATGGTCATGCCGCGGCCGTGGTTCTTGCGCAACGCGCAGCCTGAAGCGTTCGAGACGTTTGGATACGAGCCGTCTCATGCGTCGGCATCGACGTCTCCATCGGCCCCAGCGTCGATGCAGCCGATGTCGATGCCGATGTTCGCGCCGGCCATTGGCCAAGAGTCGCCCCGCGAGCTCAAGGTCGCCGAGGCCCTTGGCCTGACGGCGGTCGTTGTGAACGCGCCCGTCGAGGCACAGCGCAGTCCGGCTCCCTTGGCGGCGGCTCTGCGTCATGCGGTGTGGGCCGAGGCTTCGATGCGCGCGGTGACTGCGCCCATGGTGGCGATGGCTTCTTTGCCGTCGCTGGTGGCGCCGACTTTGACGTCGGTTGCGTCGCCAGTGTCGGCAGCACGGGCTGCGGCGCCGAGCGTGACCTATGTTTCACCGTCGCTGCCGAGCTCGGTTTCGGCTGCGATATCGGCTGCCGTGCCGAGCCCCGAGTTGGCGTCGGCTGCGCCGTTGCTGTCGCGTCTTTCGCCGGTGTTGTCGTTCGTGGTGACCGAGGCGCCGCGGCAGGCCCAGGCAGCCCAGGTTGCGCCCGTGACAGCGACCGCGACCCAGGGTTCGGTCCAGGCGGCGCGCCCGTTGGTGCCCGAGTCGCGGTCGTTTGCTCCTGAGCTGGTGCGGTTGGCCGAGGCTGCGACGCAGCCGTTGCAGACACCGCAAGCACGTCCGGCCGAGGTGTTTGCCGGACTGTCGACGCTGGTACAGGTGGTGCAGCAAGCACGCGTGTCGGCTGCCGCTCCATCAGCTTCGATCGAGATGCGGATCGCCAGCTCGGCGGCGCCGACGCCAGTGTTGTCGTGGCAGGGCGCGCCGCGCGCCGAGGCTTTCGTCGAGCAGTTGCTTGGTGTGCAGACCGCACGCGAAGTCGCGCCGCGCTCGATGGCGCTGACCAGCCAGGGGACGGTGGAAGTGGTTCGTCCACAAGCCAGCGCGCTGCGTGCGCCGGCGGCCATGTTCGTTCGTCCGCTGGCGCCGCCTCCGGTCCCCTCGGCCTACGTGCCGTCGCCGGCCTATGTGGCGTCGACGTCCTATGTGTCGTCGCCGTCGTTCGCTTCCCCAGCGGTGACGCCGTCCTTCGTGCCTGCGGCTTCGTCGTCGCCCTCGTTGGTGGCGCCGGCGCCTTCCTTCACGCTGCCCACGGGGCCGACCTATGTCGCGGCTTCGTCGGCGGGCGCACCGTCGGTCTTTGTCGCACCGCGGACTGTGGCCGCGCCTGCGCCTGCCACTGCTCCGTCGTATCGGCCTGGCTCGATGAGCGTGCGTGCTGAAGAACTGGCGGCCGCCGTCGAGCTCAAGATTGCGCGGTCGTGGGGCGAGCCGGTGTGGGTGAGCCCGCCGACGGTGGCAGCCTCCATGTCGCCGTCGGAGTCCACGCCGTCGCCGTTGCCGTTGATGTTGCCGTCGATGCGTTCGTTGCCGGTCCCGTCGGTGCCGTCGGTCTGGGTTACCCCACCTGTAACCCGTGCCGCAGCTGTTGCCGCTCGTGCCGAGGCGTCTCAGCCAAGCGCGGCGCAGCCCGTCTCGACGATGCAAGCACCTTTGACCCAAGCCGCACCGCAGCCAATTGCGTCGATGCCTGCTGGCCTTGCAGCGTGGATCGCAGGCGAGCAGAACATGACGGCGACGACCGCAGCGGGTCCGGCGGCCATGGCTCAGTTCCTCGACCGTTTGCTGGGCGTAAACCTGCTTCGCGCCGCCGCTCCACGCGAGCTCGAGCGGGGTGTAGAGACCGCGCAAGCATCGCCATCGCCGACGCAAGAAGTACGCGAGAATTCCAGCAACCATCTCGGTAATGAGCCGATTTCGTGGACCTGGGTGTCGCCGGAAGCTCCGTTGTCCCGCGCGATGCGGCCGAGTGAGATGTCGGCGCCGAGCTACGACGATCTGCGCGCTTACAACCAGAGCCAAGGGACAACAGCGACGGGCATGGGGCCGGGCAGCTTGGCCGTGCGCGCTGAGCAGCTTGCTGGCGAGGTCGGTGTCCGGTCCGCCAGCCTGGCGACTGACTTCGTCGATCCGGCGGCGATGAGCTTCAGCTTTGCGACCCCCGAGCTGGTCGATTTGCCGCGCGCTTCGTCGGAGCCGCAGACGTTTTCTGGGTTCTCGTCGGAAGAGTGGGCCTTGGTGTCGACCTTCCGTTCGGAGTCGACCGCGATGCAGTTGTCGGCGGTGCGGGCTGCGCAGCAGTGGCTTGCACCCCAGCAGCAGCTGGTAGAGCAGAGTGCAGCACGGGTGCAAGCGCCGGCAGCGACGGGACCGAGCCATGTGAGCCCGTCGTGGTTGGTCTCGGCTGCGGCACCGTCGAGCCTGCCGGTGGTGGCTTCGGAGCGCCGGGCTGCGCCAGGTCGCGGCTCGGTGGGTGCGGTTGCATCGGCACCGTATGGCGCACCTTCGCCGTCGTACCTTTCGTCCCCAGCCGCGATCACTGGGCCGGAGTCTTTTGCCACATACGTGAGCCGTCCCGCCGCTCAGAATGCGGCGAGCGAGACCAGCGCCAGTAGCGATGATGGGTATGCCGACGTGCCGCCCCAGACTTGGGTGGTGCCGGCCAGCGATCGCGCCTCCATCCCCGGCGGTGGGCATGTTCCGCGTGGCAGCTTCACCTGGCCAAAAGCCGCCAACCAGATTGCCTCCAACGAGCAGCCGATGCTGGCGAGCTTTGCGGCGCACACTGCCACTGAGCAGCTCAACCCTGGAGCTCCGTTGTGGGGGAGCTTGCCCCAGGCCCGGACGTTCGTGTCTGGTGCTGCTTCGTCGACGGGCTCGACGGGCTCGACGGGCGCTGAGGCTTGGGTGGGCGAGGCGGCTGCTGCGGGCTGGGTTGCGCCTTCGAATGTATCGAATGTCACCTCGAGCGCGTCGCGGGCGCCTCATCTCTCGTCGCTGGCACCTGTGGTTGGCTCACGCGGTGCGGCCGAGTCGCGCTCGCAGTCGTCGCAGTCCGATTCGTCGGATGGCCTTGAACGGTATGCCAATGCCCGTCCGTTCCTCGAGCTGATCCGTGGTGCGGCGGGTAGCCCGTCGCGGTCATCGTCGTCGTCATCGTCGGGCTCGTCGTCGTCTTCGAGCGCGTCGTCGCCTCCGCCTGCAGCCGCGGTGCCGTCGAGCGATGCGGCGGCGCGGTTGGTCGAGGCCGTCAAGCATCAGCGGCCAAATGCCACTTCCGATGGGCGCATCACGCTCGGCGATCTGACTTTGATTTCGTTTGCCTCGGTGACCCAGCAGGTCGCTGCGTCAGCCGAGGGGGGTGGCCCAGGGGCTGAGGGTCACGGTGGGGGCGGTGGCGGTGGTGGTGGCGGCGGTGGTGGTGGTCACGGCGGTGGTGGCAAGGGTGGCGGCGCTGGACCTGATGTCAAGACTCTCGCCTACAAGGTGTATGACGAGCTGCAGCGTCTTCTCGAGATTGAACGCGAGAGGAGTGGAGACCCATGGGAAAGCTAGAACGCGCCAAGATCATCGTTCTCAAGGCCGACGGTAAGAGCGTCAACGACAAAGAGTCGTCGATCGACGTGTGCTTCAATCCGAAGGAGTACTCCCTCGAGAAATCTGTCTCGTGGAAGTCGGAAAAAGCGCAGACCGACGCTCCGTTGCCCGAGTTCACCGAGCCTGCAGCCATGACCTTGTCGGTCACGCTGCAGTTCGACACCTACGAAGAGCGGGTGTCGGTGCGCGAGAAATATACGAAATTCATCGAGAAGCTGGTCTTGATGCGCGGTGACCTCGGCAAGAAGCCGACTCCCGAGCAGAAGAAGAAGGCGATGCCGCCAGTCTGTATCTTCTTGTGGGGCCGCTTCTCGTTCCAGGGCGTCGTCGAGTCGCTGTCGCAGAAGTACACCATGTTCCTGTCCGATGGGACGCCAGTCCGGGCAGAGTGTGCGCTCAAGCTGCGTAACGTCACCGACAAGGGCTATGGCGACGACAAGGCTGTCACCTCGCAGCCAGCTGGCGGCTCGCAGCAGTCGTACACCGTCAAAGACGGCGACCGTCTCGACACCATCGCAGCGGACAAGTTGGGTGCTGCTGGGCGCTGGACCGATATCGCTGCGCTGAACAAGATCGATGACCCAACGAAGCTGAAGGCGGGTCAGACGCTGCAGATCCCAGAGTAGAGGGGAAACATGGCTTCCAACCGGCTCGACGCGAACCTCAAGATCGACGACAAGGACATTGAGGCCGAAGAAATCTTCGACCTCTTGATCGAACAGGAGCTCGATCAGCCGGACATGGCGGCGGTGACCTTCTCCAACCAGTCCAAGCGTTGGAGCCAGGAGGTCAAAGAGGGCACCAACATGGAGCTCTCTGCAGGCCACACCAGCGACGCCGCGGGCGCTGCATCCACCATCTTCAAGGGTGAGATCGTCGGCATCGAGCCGACCTTCGTGGCGACGGGGGCGTCGCGCGTGACCATCCGCGCGTTCAATGCGCTCCACAAGCTGGCGCGCGGCAAGAAGTCGGTCTCGTACAAGAACATGACCGACAAGGATCTGGTTTCGAAGATCTGCGGCAACTACAGCCTGACCGCCGAGTATGACGGCCCGACGAGCCCGACCTACGACCATATCTACCAGCACAACCAGACCGACCTCGAGTTCTTGCGGCTGCGTGCGGCGCGTATCGGCTGCGAGATCCGCGTCGAGGATACCAAGCTGAAGTTCAAGAAGCGGCTCACCGAGGACCCAGGGTTGGAGTTCACCGTCGGTGAATCGGGCGCCTTGACGCTGGAGAAGTTCAGCCCACGTTTGTCGACGGCCAATCAGGTCTCGAGCGTGAAAGTGCGCGCCTGGGATCCGAAGAAGAAAGAGGCCATCATCGGCGAGGCCAAGCCCGAGAGCTCCAAGCTCGGCGACAAGCACGGCACTGCCATTGCCGACGACAAGCACCCCAACGTGCTGATGCTCGACGTCGACAATCCAGTGTTCAGCCTGGAGCAGGCCAACTCGCTGGCCAAGTCGCTACTCCAGGACCGCCTGATGAGCTTCATCGTCGGCGATGCCGTCTGTAAGGGCAACCCGAAGGTCAAGCCAGGCATCATCGTCTCGGTGAAGGTGGGCGATACCCGCTTCGACGGGAAGTACTACGTCACCGCCGTGCGGCACCGCTATCTCCACGATGGCCCGGAGGCCGGCTTCAAGACCTTCTTCAAGTTCAAGCGCGATGCACGCGGAGACGCGGCCTAAGCGTAACCAGGGGTCACTTTCGGCCCCACTGCATTTTTCTTTACCCAACCGTAGCGCTCCACACCGTCTCATCGCGTCAAATCTTTCGCGACACTTCGCCAGATCCTCCGCCAGATCCTCCGACTGTAATCTCTGTCGTAAGCGTCGCGAAAAAGTTTGCAAAAGCGCTGTCTGGGTCGTTGACCGACAAAGACTCTCACCTGTAAGATACGCGGCCTGACCATGGACGAGGATGACATCGTGTTGTGGCAGGACCTCCTCGACGAGGTTGCCGCCGGTCGCTCCAAAGGGCTTCGCTGCCCGTTCTGTCCCCCTACGACCAAAGGGTCGGAGGTCGTGGTGACCAAAGAAGGATTCAAAACTCGTGTCGAGTGCCAGGTGTGCCACCGGTATCTCGAGGGACGGATGGGGGAGTAGCCGATGGCACGCTCATTTTTGGGTAGAGGCTGGAAGTTCCCCATCGAGCTCGACCGCGCCGGCGGTGTGGCGCTGTCCGAGTATGACGAATCCATTCGTCAGTCGATCCTCATCATCCTCGGGACGGCTCCTGGCGAACGCGTGATGCGGCCGCACTTCGGCTGTCAGATCCACGACCTCATCTTTTCTCCAAACACCGTCAATACAGCCGGCCTGGCCATTCACTACGTGACCGAGTCACTCACCAAGTGGGAGCCGCGCATCGAGTCTATCGAAGTCGAAGCAGTGCCTAGCAACGATGATCCAAACCGATTGGACGTCGTTATTCAGTACAAGGTCCGCGCGACCAACACCTCGCGCAACCTCGTCTACCCCTTCTACCTCCGTAGGAGCGAGTAATGATCCCGGTACCAAAGCTCGACGATCGTACCTATGCGGACATTGTCGCCGAGGCCATGCGCCTCATCCCGCGGTATTGCCCGGAGTGGACGAACCACAATCCTTCCGACCCCGGCATCACCATTCTGGAGCTCACGGCGTGGATGACCGAGCTGATTCTCTATCGGCTCAACCGGGTTCCCGAGAAGAACTACCTCGCCTTCCTCGACATGATCGGGATCAAGCTCCGCTCGCCGCAGCCGGCGCGGGGCTTCATCACCTTCGATCTCGTCGACGGCGCCGATCGCCAGACCATTCCAGAAGGCACGCAGATTGCGACGCAGCAATCGGCTGACGACGAGACGGTGGTGTTCGAGACGCAGCGCGAGCTGGTCATGGTCGGCTCCAAGATCGACCGCTGTTTTTCGTACTTCAACGAGCGCTACGCCGACAATTCGCCGTTCATCAATGGCGCGAGGCCCGAGGGCTTCGAGGTTTTTGCCGGCGCCGATCGCATCGATCGGTTCATCTATCTCGGCGACGCACGTCTGCAGAACCTGACCGATTCGTCGGTGTTGCGTCTGCAGATGACTGCGCCCGACCATGGCGGCCGCGATCTGGCGCGCCTCCTCGAGTGGGAATACTGGAACGGCCGTCGCTGGCGTGAGTTCCGCGTGCTGGCGATGGAAGTCGATCGCGGCGAAGTTGTCTTTTACGGCCCGCAAGATCTGACGCCGTATGTGGTGCACGGCCTCGAGGATTTCTGGATCCGTGGCCGCTTGGCCGAAGTGCCGCAGAACCCGTGGGAGACGGAGATCGACACCGTCCGCGGCATCATCGAAGTGGTGGGCGAAGGCATCATGCCCGACCTCGGCTTTGCCAACCTCGACGGTGGCGTGTTCCTGGCGCTCGACCTCGGCAAGAACTGCTTCCCGTTCGGCACCGCACCCAAGGTCGACCAGTGCTTCTATCTGGCGTCGCGCGAAGTGCTGAGCCAGCCCGATGCCGACTGTCGCATCGAGCTCGTGCTGTCGGATCCGGCCATCGTGCCCGAGCCGAAGCCGTCCGAAGATCTGACGCTGTCGTGGGAGTATTTCGACGGCAAGAAGTGGCGCGTCATTGGCCGCTCGGGGCCGACCGGCACCAAGCGCACCGACGGCGAATGGGGCTTCATCGACGGTACCAACGCGCTGACCAAGACCGGTGCGGTCACCTTCCGCGTGCCCAAGGACTTGAGCCCCGGCGAGGTCAACGGCGAGACCAACTACTGGATCCGCGCCCGCATCGATCTCGGCGACTTCGGCATCTCGGGCAGCTACATGCTCGACGGCGACAAGTGGGTCTGGCGTGACGATCGTCCGCTCAAGCCACCGTCGCTGAAGAACGTGGGCTTCAAGTACCGTTCGGATCTGCAAAATCTCAAGCGCGTCGTGTCCTACAACGACTTCCGCTATCGCGATCACAGCGACGAGGCCAAGGTCGAGTACCGTCCGTTCCAGCCGTTCTCGGCCATCACCGAGGAAGGCGCGGCCATGTATCTCGGCTGGACGACCAAGCTGCCCAACGAGGCGCTGGCCTTCTACGTGATGCTCGCCGAGAACGTCGTCGCCACCGACGAGCGCTCCAACGCCGAGTTCTTGAAGGGCTGGTACGCCGAGCGCGATGCTGCATGGGAAGCCGAGCAGCGCGTAGTGTGGGAATACTACGACGGCAACAATTGGTCGCCGCTCGTCGTCATCGACGGCACCAAGAACTTCACGCAGTCGGGCTTCATCGACTTTGTCGGGCCCGACGACCAGGAAAAGAGCCTCAAGTTCACCGAGGACCGCTACTGGCTGCGCGCCCGTCTGGAAATGGGCGGCTATGTCCGGCCGCCGCGCGTGCAGCGGATCCTCACCAACACCGTCGAGGCGGCCAACGTGGTCACCATCCACGACGAAGTGTTGGGCTCGTCGGATGCCATGCCCGGCCAGGTGTTCAAGCTGTCGCAGGCGCCGCTTCTCGACGGTGAGCACATCGAGGTCCGTGAGCGCGAGCTGCCACCCGTCGAGGATATCGACGATCTGGGCGACGACGCGGTGCGGGTCGAGGCGCTCGAAGGTGGCGAGAACGGTTACTGGGTCCGTTACAAGACCGTCGACAGCTTCTTCGACTCGGGGCCGCGTGCGCGTCACTACTTGCGCAATCCACTCACCGGGCAGCTCACGTTTGGCGACGGTCTCCGTGGCATGTTGCCGCCGGCTGGCCGCGCCAACGTCGTCGCCCGTCGCTACCAGGTCGGCGGCGGCACCAAGGGCAACGTCAACTCCAAGTCGCTGACGCAGCTCACCCGTGCCATCGCCTACGTCGAGAAGTGCTACAACATCATGCCCACTGGCGGCGGCTCCAACGCCGAATCCGTCGAGGAGGCCAAGGCCCGCGCTCCGCTCACGTTGAAGAGCCGGGATCGCGCCGTCACCTCCGAAGACTTCGAGTCGCTGGCGCTCAAGGCGTCCACGGGTGTGGCACGTTCCAAGTGCTTGCCGTCGCAGCGTCACGACGGTGAAGTCCAGGTGGTCATCGTGCCGCGTGGCGACGAGAAGAACGTCGACCTCATGCGCCGACTGGTTCCGCCGCCCGAGCTGCTTCGCTTCGTCGAGAACTATCTCGACGAGCGGCGCCTGGTCGGCACCGTGGTCGACGTCATCAAGCCGTCATATGTCGAGATCTCCATCAAGGTCACCTTGGTCCGTCGCAGCGTCGGTCAGTCCGATCGGCTCAAGCGCGAGATCGAAGAGCGTCTGCGTCGCTTTTTGCACCCGCTCGTCGGTGGTCGAGACGACAAGGGCTGGCCGTTTGGCCGCGCGGTGTACAAGAGCGATCTGGCGCACTTGATCGAAGAAGTGCCGGGCGTCGAAGTCATCGACAGCATCACCATCTTCGACGAAGACCGCCGCGTTGCCGTCGAGAACGTTCGTCTCGATCCGTCGGGCTTGGTGCACCTCGTCAACGTCGCCGTCGTCGAGCGTATTCGGGAAGAGATCGTTTAATGATTTCAACGCCCAGGGCGCTGGTACGCATGCCCGAGGTCATCGGGCTGCCGCTGCGCAAAGCCAGGCTGCTCATCGAGAATGCCGGTCTCAAAGTCGAGGCCGTCACTTTCATGGAGAGCTACGACGAGCGCGACAATGTGCTCTCGCAGACTCCGTCGCGCGGCAAGATGGTCTACACCGGCGATCAGGTAACGCTCGGCATCTCGCGTGAGAGCTACGTCAAGTGGCTGCCGACGATCTATCAGCGCAACGACGTCAACGGAAAGAACTTCGTCCGCGACATCTTGTGGGTGGTGCAGCATCTCTTCGCCAGCGTCGAGGAGAAGCTCGAGGTCATTCACTCGTTCTTCGATCCCTACGAGGCCCCAGAGTATTTCTTGCCGTGGCTGGCGTCGTGGTCGGCCATGGTCCTCGAGGAGGAATGGCCGATCGCCAAGAAGCGGCGACTCATCAAGAAGGCGATCGAGCTTTATCGCATTCGCGGCACCGTCAAGGGCCTCAAGCTCTTCATCTCGCTGTTCACGGGCAACGAGCCCGAGGTCAAAGAGAACGTCTGGCCGTTCAAGGGCTGGCGCATCGGCGTCTCGTCGGAGATTGGCATCGATACGGTGGTGTTGCCGCCGGTGAATCTGGCGCACACCTTCGTCGTCGAGATGCCGGTTTCGTACAAAGACCTGTCTCCCGAGGGTGTGATCCGGATCCACGAGATCATCCAGATGGAGAAGCCGGCTTCCACGCAGTATTACTTGCGGTTTGCCGTCGAGGACAAGCCCGACGAGCTGCGTGAGTTCATGGTCATTGGTACGGCGTCGGGTATCGGCGTCGGTGACGATGACGATGGCGAGGCCATCACCTCGGAAGAAGAGCTGCAAAAGGTCTTGGCACGTGGCTCGGCCGTGGATGCACCCAGCCGGCCACCGTTGCCGGAAGGCGCAGAGCTGGTCGACGACCCATTCACTGCCGCACCGCGCCAAAGAAAGCCGCTGCCCCGGGCTCCGCGCGCCGACAATGCCCCCGTCGAGGGCAAAGAAGGCAACCAGTCGACGACGGCGATCGACGCCGTTTCCGACACGCCCAAGCCGCCGCCCAAGCGGAAGCGCTAGGCAAAACTTTCACCAAAGTTTCGATGAGCACGTAGGTAGTACAAAGATAGAAGGCTGAAGGCAGCGGGCGCAGCAAATGGTACGATGGCGGCCGCAAGCGCAATACGAGAAACCCAGGACGTCTAGAGGGGCAGAATGGCGACGGAACGCGAGGGCAAGGTCTCCGGCTTCAAGCGGATCAATTTTTTCAAAGGCTTTCTGACCACCGAGCACGACTGGAACGACGCGGAGCGCTATCACCTCGAGAAGCGCAAGCTACACAACCGTCTGTGCCATGCGCCCGGTATCGTCGCTGGCCACGCCGGCGAGCTCAAGGTCGTGGCCCGTGCCCGTGGCGATTTGTCGGTCGAGATTCAGCCGGGATACGGCATCGACGGTCAGGGCAACGATCTGGTGCTCTGGGAGACGCAGATCAAGAACTTCGTCCCCGAGGAATTCAAGCTTCCGCAGACGCTGTACATCGTCTTGCGTTACGTCGAAGAGCTGTCCGACTTCATCGCTTACAAAGAGAACCTCGAGTACAAGGGCCACCGTCGCGTCCTCGAGAGCTGCAAGGTCGAGATTTCGCAAACCGAACCCGACATCAAGCAAGAGGTCGAGCTCGGCCGCATTCTTCTCGAGAAAAACGCCACCCGTATCCGCGATGCGCGTGAGCCGGGTGATCCGCGGGCCAACGAGATTGATCTCCGCTATGCACCTCGCGCTGGCGTCGCTGGCTCGTTCCTCGACTCGGCAACGCGGCAACGCGTTGGTGGCATGCTGAGCTCGATGCGTAAGGCCTTGTTCCACATGGCCCGTGACGGTCGCGTCATGACCGCTCACGACGCGTTGTCGGCGGTGTTGGCGGTGTCGGCGCTGCATGCAGCCGATCAGCTCGATCTGCGCAACGTCTTCGATCAGCTCCAGCTCATCGTCGAGATGGAGTCGGAGATCGCGGCCGACGTCGAGGTCAATCACCCAACGCTGGCGCAGCGCAAAGAGTTCGGCGACTACAGGAAGCACGTCGAGATCTTGAAGGGTCTGTTGGCCGAGCGTCGCTACACGCAGGACGCGCTGACCAACATCACCGGCTACCAGCAGAAGGCCGGCGACATCGTGTCGTCGATCTTCGGCGGTGGCGCTCCGGTCGTCTTCGAGTCGCCCAGCGACGGTGGCGGCGGTCCCAAGGCCGCGGCTGGTCCCAAGCGCTCCGGCGGCATGGACTGGGAGGCCTTCAAGGCCATGTCGGCTGCCGAGCTTCCCAACGAGGTCGATGTCGACGGCAAGACCTGGGTCATGGTCGACAAGATCGACGTCATGGACAAAGACTCCGAAGAGGCCCACAGCCTCGCCATCGTCGACGCCAAGGACTCGTACCGGTCGCGTCAGAAGCTCAAGTATCCCGACGGAACGGTGGTCGAAGACGTGGGTCGTGCGCACGTCGGTGGCTACGCGACGTACATTGCCAAGAACCTCACGCCGAACAAAGAGCTCCTCGTCGTTCGCCGCATGGACTATGTGTACGGCGACTACGAGCTCGAGTTCATCGTCGACGGTCGCTCGGCGGGTGTGTGCCCTTGCAACGGGACCGACCGCGTTCACCGTTGGCGCAACTGGCCGTATGTCATTGCCGGCGAGTTCGTTGGCAAGGACAAGGTCACCATCAAGCAGGTGGCCAGCACGGCAGGTCGCGACATCAACATGTTCCGGTTCTGGTTCTATCAGCCCAAGTAATGGCGGTTTTGGCTGTCATGCGCGGCCGTGATTCGTGAAGCCGAGGAGCTGACGACATGTTGTTTATTTTGGACCCGATCATCAACGCCATCCGCGCTCCGCTCAATGCGATTCGGAGCGCTGTGTTCGGCGTCAAGAGTGCCAAAGGTCGGGTCAAATTCGACGTGTCCCGGCTCAAGGGCTCCGTTGGTGAGTATGGCTCCGAGTTGGGTCTCGGCGGCGGCGATGCGGCCAAAGCTGCCGATGGACCGGTCAAGAAAAAGAAAAAGGTAAAAAAGATGGGCCTCTTTTCAAAAAAGAAAAAATGTCCGAGTTGTGGCGCGAAGCTTCACGAGAGCTGGGACACCTGCCCCGAGTGTGGCTGGGGCGCCAAAAAGGCGCCGGCGGCTGCAGCGGGTGCGCCCGCACCGATGGCCGCTCCGCAAGTGTCCTCCAACCAGAAGGCGCGTACGGTCTCGATCAACATTGGGCCGGGCGGCGCAGCCTCGGGCAATGGACCGGGCCTCGGCTGGCTGGTTCCGCTCGAGGGTGAGCAGACCGGCGAGCTGTTGCAGCTGAAGGCGCAGAAGACCACCGTCGGCTCGCGCCCCGAGTGCGACGTGGTGGTCAAGGATCAGTCGATCAGCGGCAAGCACGCCGAGTTCACCATCGCGTCGGGCGGCTTCCGCGTGACCGATCTTGGCTCGACCAACGGCACCTTCGTCAACGACAAGAAAGTCCAGACCACCGACCTCGTCGACAACGACAACGTGCGGCTCGGTCTCATCAACTTCAAGTTCAAGGCGCTCAACTGATGAACCGTCAACTCCGGAAACTCGTACCGTCGCTGTTGGCGCTTTCGGCGCTGGCGTCGTCGGGTAGCGCGCTCGCAGCCGACAAGCTCAAGGCCGAGCGGTTTACCTGGGAGAAGTCGCCGCAGATGCGGCACTACCTCAGCTACATCGACGGGGATGGCAAGGTCATCACCGGCCGCTCCAAGGAAGACTTCAAGCTCAGCCTCGACGCCATGGAGCAGCCTGACCGCGCCATCGAGTCGACGACGTTCGATACCACCAACGAGCCCATCCACGTGGTGGCGGTCGTTCAGGTCTCGGGCGCGATGCAGGAAGTACTCGAGGAGATCAAGCGCGGTGTGCGCTCGCTAGCCGACGGTGTCGACCCCAAGACCAAGCCCAAGATGGGCGTGGTCGCGTTTTCCACCGAGGTCAAGGCTGTCTCCGAGATGGCCAATCCCGCCGACGCCGAAAGCGCCGCCGGGACGCTCTCCGTCGAGGAAGGCGTGGAGATCCACATGCTCGACGCCGTTCGCAAGGCGATCGACATGCTGGCCGCCGTGCCAAAGTCGGATCCCAAGACGACCGAGAAGTGCCCGGATCGCAAGCTCATCGTCCTCTTCTCCGACGGCATCGACGCCAACATGGAGCGCAAGGCGTTCGCCGCCATCGGCAAGCGCGCGCAGGAAGCCTGCGTGGTCATCGACACCATCGGCTTCGCGCCGTACGAGCCGGGCAAGCTCAAGAACCTGTCCGAGCTTTCCAAGCAGTCGAACGGCACCGAGCGTCAGGCCAAGTCGGCCACCGACGTGTCGGCGCAGTTCCTCAGCATCGTCGACGAGATCCGGAAGCAATACGTCGTCACCTATCTGATCCCGCTCAAGGAAGACAAGAAGGAGCACAGCTTCCAGGTCATCGTCGAGGCGGGCGGCAAGAGCGCCTACTCCAACGTGGCCGTGAGCCCCGTGCCGCCTTACAAGATCCAGCCGCCGCGGAAGATCCCGTGGTTGTGGATTGGACTCGGCGTCGGCCTGCTGCTGATTGGGCTGTTGGTCGCGTGGCTGATCTTCCGTGAGAAAGAGGAAGAGGTCGACGACGAAGAAGAAGAGCCGGAGGCTCCGCTGGCCGCGCCGGTGGCTTCGGCGCCGCAGAAGCAGCGCACCATGGCGCTCGATCTCGGCTCGGGCGGCAAGATGCCCGCAGTCGGCTGGATCGTGGCCATCGGCGGCAAACACAACATGACCACCTTCAAGTTCAAGGGCGGCGGTCGCACGCTGATCGGCACCGAGGCGGGCGCGGACATCGTCATCGACGATCAGTTCATGTCGGCGCAACATTGCGAAGTGCGGGTCGAAAACGGCAACTTCAAGCTCATCGATCTCGGTTCGACCAACGGTATCTTGGTGAACGACAAGAAGGTGCAGAGCCACGAGCTCGTCGACAACGACACCTTCCGTCTGGGTCGCACCGAGTTCAAGTTCAAGTCCATCAGCTAGATGTCGTTCGGCCTCATCATCGTAGCGGTCGCCAAGCCGGCGCCTCCAGTCGAGGGCACGGCTTGGTGGGTCTACGCCGCCATCGTTGGTGGCGTGGTCCTGGTGGGCGCCATCGTGCTCATCCTCGCCACCCGCAAGTCCCAGGTCGATCAGTTCTGCCCGTCGTGCAAACGCATGGTCTTGGCCGACTGGGCGCGCTGCAAGTTCTGCCAGGCGCCGCTGCGCGAGCTCAGGGCCGAGCTGGAGTTCGTGTCCGGTCCGCTCGTCGGCACCCAGATGAGCCTCGATCGCGACGTGACCTCCATCGGCTCGGCCGACACCAACACCATCCCGCTCACCGACACCGGTGTGTCGCGCAAGCACTGCGGCATCCGGCGCGTCGACGGTGGCTATGAGCTGGCTGATTTGGGCTCGACCAACGGCGTGTATGTCAATGGCAACAAAGTAGCGCGGCACAAGCTGGAAATCGGCGACGTGATCCGCGTGGGCACGACCGAGATGGTGTTCCGGGCTTAGTTCTTGTTGTAAATACCACTGAGGCGACAGAGGAAAACATGGGCGGCAAGCTGCTGTTTCGGGACCCAGGGGGACGCGAACAGTCCGTCGACGTCGCGCCCGAGGGCGTGTACATCGGCCGGTCGGCCGATTGTGCGGTGCGCACGGAAGACGCACTCGTCTCGCGCAAGAACTGCAAGATCGCGTTCGCCGGTGGTCGCTGGGTCGTCGAGGATCTGGGCAGCTCCAACGGCACCTTCGTCAACGAGGTCCGCATCCAGAAGCAGATGCTGAACCACGGCGACATCGTGCGCTGTGGCTCGTTGCAAGTGCGCTTTGTCGAGGCTGCGGACTCTCAGCCGGTGCGGCCGTCGCAGTCCAACATTCAGGTCGATCCCGGCTACGGTCAACAGCAGCAGCAGCAGCCGATGGGCGGAAATCCGCAGGCCGAGCAGCAGCTGCGCCAGGTCATGTCCGAGCTGGAGTCGATGCAGCTCCGCCAGGAGGCCGAGCAGAACGAGCTCAAGAAGCTGCGCTCAGAGGCGCTGGCGTTCCGTGATCAGCTGCAGAACGTGACCCGCCAGAAGGCGATGGCCGAGGAAGAATCGGTCGCGCAGGGCAAGGTCGCGGAGGAGCTGCGTCAGGAGCTCGACGAGCTCAAGGACGATCACGCCGATCTGAAGAAGAAGTTTCAGGAACAGTCGGAAGAAATGCAGGCGCGGCAGCGTCAGCTCGAGCGGGCGCAGGACGACGTCCAGCGGACCAAGACCTCGACGGAAGAGCTGCGCACCAAGATGGCCGATATCCAGAAGACCAAGGATGAAGGTTGGCGCGAGCTCAACAACCGCGTCGCCGAGATCGAGCACTTGCGCGAGGTCATCAACGAGCAGGAGCGCATCCTCGAGGAGCGCCGCATCGGGCTCATCTCGTTCGAAGCGTCGATGAAGGATCTGCGCGCCGAGCGCGACAAGATGCAGCGCGAGTTTGCGGCGATGAAGTCGGAGCGCGACGAGCTACGCGAGCGGGTCATCAAGCTGAACGCCAACATCGAGGGTCTCGAAGAAGAGCAGCGTCGACTGGCGCGGGCGATGGCCGAGGGTGGCGGTGGTGGCAGTGCGTTCAACGCCGAGGAACAGACGCGGTTGTCCGCCGAGCTGCGCGAGCAGAAGGTCGAAGTCCGTAGGCTGGAGAGCGAAAAGTCGCGGTTGACCGATCAGCTGGCCCGGCTCGAGGGTGAGCATCAGGACGTTTCGCAGAAGCTGGCCAAGTTCGAGGTCGAGCGTACCCAGGTCAGCGAGTCCAAGGCGACCTCCGAGGTCGGACGTCGCAAGGCGGAAGAGGCGCTGGCCCGGGCCGAGACCGCCAAGCAGCGTGCCGAGGAAGAGCTCAAGCGCGCCGTCGAGGCGCGGGAGAGCGCGCAGGCGACGGCAGACGAGCTGCGCAAGACCACCGAACGCGACGCACAGCGTATCCGGGATCTGGAAGATGCGGCGGCAGCCTCGGGCGATGCAGCGGCGGCGTTGAAGGCGCAAGAGCGCATGAAGGCCGATCGGGACAAGCTCGATCAGCAAGTGGCTGACCTCGACAAGAAGGTGGCGCAGCTGACGTCGGAGCTGAAGAGCAAGGACGCCGCAGCGTCGAGTGCAGCGGGCAGCGCCGAACAAGTGGCCAAGCTACAGGCGCAGCTCGACGAGCAGTCGGCGGCACTGGCAGCAGCGACGGCGGCAGGCGCCAAGAGTAACGGTGCCCCCAGCGCAGACATCACCGCGCTCAAGCGCGCCGCCGAAGACGCCTACACCGGCATCAACGACGCCCTCTCGGAGCTGCGCACCAGCATCCTTCTCGCCAAGGACCTGGCCGCGTCACACGGCGGCGAGCTCAAAGAGGCCATCGAAGCCTCGATGGATCGCGCCGAAGACGCCAAGGGCCTCCTCCGCAGCCTGCGCCAGGTCGTAGAAGCCTGACCTCCCCGGATCACGCTCGCAGCAGACGTCTTTATCGCGCATAATAGGAGCATCATGAGTGAATCCGTCGGCAGTGGGCGCGAGGTCGAGGACCTGATCAAGGCGCGCTACCCACTCATCTATCTTGTCTCCTCCGAAGAAGCCCGCGTCGAAAAAGCGTTGCGCGAGTTTGCCCTCAAAAAAGAGCGCAAGCTGGCGGCCTGGTCCATCACCCGGGGCTTCGTGACGCTCGCCGGCGAGCTCAAGGGCGGCGACGTCAAGGACCCGATCAAGGCGCTCGATCACATCGCGGGCGTCGAGGGCAAAGCGGTCTTCATCCTGCGCGACTTCCACGCCTTCGTCGACAATCCGCAAGTGGTCCGCAAGCTGCGCGACCTGGCGCACGACCTTCCGCGCAAGAGTCAGAAGAGCGTGATCTTGCTGTCGCCGGTGCTGAAGATTCCGCCCGAGCTCGAAAAGGAAGTCTCGGTCATCGACTGGGATCTGCCGGACCGCAACGAGATCGACGGCATCATCGGTCGCATGCTGCAAGAATTGCCTGCTGGCGTGGAGCCTGGTGAGGCGGGCGATCCAGCCGGCCGCGAGCGCATCGTCGAGGCGGCGCTTGGTTTGACCTACACCGAGACGGAAAACGTCTTGTCGAAGTCGATCGTGCGCTGCAAGACCTTCGATATTCCGACCATCCTCGGCGAGAAGAAACACATCATCCGCAAGAGCGGCATCCTCGAGTATTACGAGGCGCAAGAGTCGCTCGACGACATCGGCGGCCTCGAGACGCTCAAGGCCTGGCTGCAAAAGCGCCGCAATGCGTTTACCCACAAAGCGCGTGAGTTCGGTCTGCCGCTGCCGAAGGGCATCTTGCTCATCGGCGTGCCTGGCTGCGGCAAGTCGCTGACCGCCAAGGCCGTCGGTGCGGCGTGGCAGATGCCGCTGTTGCGGCTCGACGTCGGCAAGATCTTCGGCGGTCTCGTCGGCTCGTCGGAAGAAAATATCCGCAAGGTCATCAAGACCGCCGAGGCCATTGCGCCGGCGGTGTTGTGGCTGGACGAGCTCGAGAAAGGCTTTTCGGGCACGGCCTCGTCGGGACAGTCCGACGGCGGGACCACTTCTCGCGTCTTTGGTACATTTGTAACTTGGTTGCAAGAGAAGACGGCGCCGGTGTTCGTCATCGCCACCGCCAACAACGTGCAGCAGCTGCCGCCGGAGCTCTTGCGCAAAGGCCGTTTCGACGAGATTTTCTTCGTCGATCTGCCGACGCGCGAGGAGCGCAAGAGCATCCTCGAGATCCATCTGCGCAAGAAGAAGCGCGATCCGAGCACGCTCGACCTCAACCGGCTCGTCGACGCGCTACCCGACTTCTCCGGCGCCGAGGTAGAGCAGGCGGTGATCTCGGCTCTGTACGATGCGTTCGATGCCAACACCGATCTCACCACCGAGGGCCTGTTGGCGTCGATGCGCGAGATTGTTCCGCTGGCCGTCACCATGAAAGAAGGCATCGACGGCATGCGCGAGTGGGCCAAGACCCGCGCCCGCCTGGCCTCCGACAAGATGCCGGCGCAAACGCCACGTGAATCGAAAGATCGTTTCGCGCTCCCCGACCAGGGGTCGCGCAAGCTGGAGGTGTAGCGTGTCTCACTTCACCAAAGTTGCGACCAAGATCAACGACCTCGTCGCGCTCAAAAAAGCGCTCGATCAGCTCGGCTGGAAATACACCCACAACCCCGAGGGTGCCGTCGTGAAGGGCTACCAAGGACAGACGCTGAAAGCCGAGATTTGCATCGAGATGGGCAAGTACGACATTGGCGTGGTCAAGCAGGAAGACGGCACCTACAGCCTCGAGGCCGACTGGTGGGGCGTGGAGACCACCAAGGGCCTCACCGAGGCGCACGTGGCCAAGGAAATCAACGCCAAGTACGCCTACCAGCGCGTGGTGGCCGCCGTCGAGGAACAGGGCTACACTATCGATACCAATGCCGTCGCAGCCGACGGTACCGTCAAGCTCAACGTCTCAAAGTGGGGGTAGCCATGTCCCAGCGCAAAGAGCTCGAGATCACCATCGGCCCTGACGGTAACGTCTCGGTGCAGGTCAAATGCGTCGTCGGTGCCAGCTGCGTCGACGAGACCAAGTTCCTCGAAGACGCCCTCGGTGACACCATCGAGTCGCGTGAGCTCAAGCCCGAGTATTACGAGCAGTCGGTCGGCAACGCCCAGACCACCCGCACTGGCGGCTAATTCTCAGTGACCCTCCGTCGCGGCAACGCCGCGCCAGGTGTTGCCTTTCTCGACGAGGCCGCCTATCTGGCGGCGCAATTCGAACGACTCCATGTGCTGTTGGGCCGGGCCATTGCCGTCGCTGCCGGCGATGAGACCGCAGTGGCGCGGCTGACGACCGAAGCCACGGCACTGCGCGCAACCATCGCCGAGCGTGCAGCAGCGTCCGAGGCAGCCGGCGTGCCGATGGGGCTCGAGACCCTGCGCCGTCGCTTCAGCCTCGACGACAGCGACGTCGACGTCCTGTTGCATACCGCCGCAGCGGCCATAGACGGCTCGCTCGGCAAGCTGCACACCAAGCTGTCCGGCGCGGCGTTTCACCCCTGGCTCGACGTGGCTCTGTGCATTCAGGCCCAGCACGATCAGATCGCCGATCGACTGCGGGCGCGCGCGCGGTTTCAGCCGGCTGCACCCTTGCTGAAGAATCGCCTCATTCATCTGGATCGCGCCCGGCCCGACGCCAAGGACAACGTCCTCGCCTGCGAGCTCAAGCTGCCGACGCGGGTGGCGCGGCTCATCCTGGGCTCGGACCCGACGGGCGGCGCCATCACCTACGCGCGGCTGATCACGCCCGAGGTCGGGCTCGATCAGGTCATCTTGCCGGCCGACGCCCAGCTGCAGATCGATCAGCTGTTGTTGGCCCAGCCCGGCCTGCAAAAACGTCTGGCGGAGTGGGGCTACGAAGAGCTGTTGCCGTCGGGGCGCGCGCTCACGATCTTGTTGACCGGCCCTCCCGGGACCGGCAAGACCATGCTCGCTGGCGCCTTGGCCAAGCACCTCGGCAAGCGCCTGTTGGTCGTCGAGGGGCCGCGTCTCCTCGAGGCTGGGCGCACGAATCTGGAGAACGAGCTCGAGGAGCTGTTGCTCGAGGCGCGGCTCCAAGACGCGGTCATCTTGTTCGACGAGTGCGAGACGCTGTTCTCGCGCGGCAACTCGCGCCTTCAAGCATTGTTTCGCGGCCTCGAGCGCTTCGAGGGTCTGGTGGTGCTGGCCACCAACCATCACGAGCGGCTCGATCATCAGCTCGACCGCCGCGTGCTCTTGCGGCTGCAGCTCGAGCTGCCGACGCCAATCATGCGCGAGAAGATCTGGCATCAGCTCGTCGGTGCCAAGGTGCCGCTCGCCGACGATGTCGATCTAGGGTCGATCGCCAAGCGGTATGAGCTCTCGGGCGGCTACATCAAGACCGCCGTCTTGTATGCGGTGTCGAAGGCCGTGGCGCGCGGCGAAGGCTCGAAGCTGAACCAAGCCGATCTCGACGCTGCGGCACAGGCCCAGCTGCGCGGTGATCTGTCGGCCTTCACCGAAAAGACCCGTGCGGCGCAGCTCTCGCTCGAGGTGTTGATCCTGCCGCCCGACGAGAAAGTACAGATCGAAGAAATCATCTCCGCCGGCCGGGTGCGTGCCGAGGTGCTCTACGGCTGGGGATTTTCGGAGAAGCTGGCGACGGGAAAAGGCATGGTCGCCTTGTTCGCCGGCGAGCCCGGTACCGGCAAGACGCTGGCGGCCGAGGTCATCGGCGCCGAGCTCGGCCTGCCGCTGCATCGGGTGAATCCGGCCAAGGTGGTGTCGAAGTACGTCGGTGAGACGGAGAAGAATCTCAACGAGATTTTGGCGCAGGCCAAGAGCACCCATTCGATCTTGTTCTTCGACGAGGCCGATGCGCTGTTTGCCACCCGCGTGGCCAAGGTCGAGAGCGCCAACGATCGCTTCGTGAACATGGAGACCAACTTTTTGCTTCAGCAGCTCGAGCGCTTCGAGGGCATCGTCATTTTGGCGACCAACCTCGAGACGTCGATCGACCAGGCCTTCAAACGACGCATCGCGTATCATGTCACGCTATCGTTCCCCAAAGCCGTCGATCGCGAGCGCATCTGGCGCGTGCTCATTCCCAAGAATGCGCCGTGCGGCGAGATCGATTTTGGCTGGCTGGGCCGCACCTTCGAGCTCTCCGGCGGCCACATCAAGAACGCCATCCTGCGTGCGTCGTATTGCGCAGCAGCGGCCAAGAAGCCGCTCGAGACTGCCATCCTCGGGGAGGCCGCCGAAAAAGAGTGCGGCAACGCCGGCAAGCTCTTCCAGGCTCCCGAGAAAGAGACCAAGAAAAAACACCGTCACTAGGACGGTGCTTTTTGTAGCGGGGCGTCGGAGGTCGGAACCCTCTCGGGGTTCCGGGCAACAATGGAGCCTAGCCGGCGAGCTTCTTGTCTTCTTCTGACTCGAGGACCTGCTCCTGCTCTTCTTCGGCGAGCTCTTTCTTCTCTTCGTCGACGGCGCCTTCTTTGGCGGCGGCTTCTTCCTTCTCTTGCGGGATGGTCTGCGCGTAGGACTCCGCCGTCGCGGTGAGCGGATTGGAGATGTCGGCCGCGCTGAAGGAGGTCATCGGCAAGCCGAACTGGTGCAGCAGCGGAATGAACTCGGTGCTGCCCTCGAAGGCGAGGTCGCGGATTTCGTCCCACTGGTTGGCGAGGACGGATTCGATGTTGTCGCGGAGGAACCATGAGGCATCGCGACAGGCGGTGCCGAGGTGATTGGCAAACCGGTCGGCCGAGTCGTTGGACTGCATGGCCGAGTCGATGGCGCCCGTGAAGTACGGCATGATGCTCTCGATGATGGGGTTGCCACCGCCGCCAAACACTGCCGTCATCTGCTGGATGAAGGTCTGGCCGGCCTGGTCGATGAAGGCGCCGTTGTCGAACATCTTGCTCTCGTTCTGCGACAGCAGATAGTTGGCAAAGGTGTCGGTGGCGTCTTCCATCATGGGCCGGACCTGGTCGAGGACCTGGCCTACATAGGAGTGAATGGCCTGGTCGGCGATGACCGCCTCGTCAGGATCGCGCTCCTGCTTCTGTTCCTCGAGCTGAGCCTCGGAAGGGGCCTCGCCGGGTTCTTCGACATCGACCTCTTGACCCTTCTTTTCTTCTTCCTCTTCTTCGGCCTGTTTTGGCATGGTCCTAGATTATCGGAAATTGACCGCCAAAGTTGCGCCTAAAGCAGCGCGAACGACCCGAAGCAACGGTAACCGTCGATTTGCCGATAACCTTTGCTAAGATAGGCCCTAAGAAGGAGTTGTAATGGCAGACGAGCGGCAAGACTCCGAAGCGTCGATGTCCGATGATGAGCGTCAGAAGCTGCAAGCCACGCAGCTCACCGACGAGATTGCCCGTCGTTACTCGATGGACAAGCTCTCGCAGCTCGTCGTCGACGGTGCCGGCTCTGGCGACAAGCTCGACTACGCCACCCAGATGGACATGGAGCGGCGCATCGGCGGTCAGTTCGGCGACGTGCGCGTCTTCCGCGGCGCCTTCGCCGAAGCCGTTACCCGGGCCCACAAGGCCGACGCTGTCACCATCGCCAACACGGGCATGATCCTCGTCCGAGAGGGTCCACGCGCCAATCCGGGCACGGCCCTCGGCAAGGCCCTCCTCGCCCACGAGCTGACCCACGTCAAGCAGGCCCAGTCGGGTCTCCACTTTGCCCTCGAGGGTGGCGGCAGCAGCAATGCCCCTCACGAGCGCGAGGCAGAAGCGGTCGAAAGCAAGGTCCACGGCGAAGAAACGGGCAAGGGCGGCAAAGGCGGCAAGGGCGGCGATCCCAAGCAACTCGAGGCGGCCATCGTCGAAGCGGTGTTCGAGATCATGGAAGAAGAAAATCGCCTGGATCGCCAGAAGCTGAATCTGGAATGACCAAGCAGGGTAGCGCAGCGTGGGCTGTGCCCACGCGGAGCGTCGGAGGTCCGCAACCCTCTCAGGGTTCCGGGCAACAATGGGAGTGACGAACCAGTGACTGCCGAAGCGCCCTCAGGACCGCAGATTATCGAGAGTGGCGAGGTGCTGCGGCATCTGGCGCGTGACCGTGCCTTGCGCGGGCACACTTACCGGAACTTGAGCCTGCCCGGCCTCCGCATCGAGCGCGGCGACTTCGCCAACGCCACCTTCGAGCGGGTCACCATGCAAGATGCCGAGCTCGACCGCGCGGACCTGTCGCGCGTGACCTTTCGACAGAGCGACCTGCGTCGCGGTCATCTGCCCGGCGTCCTCCTGGCGCGCTCGACGCTGACCGATTGCGATCTCACCGAAGTGGTCCTCGTCGACGGCATCCTCGAGCACAACGACTGGCATCGCGTGCAGCTGGCCAATGTCGACCTCACCGGCGCCAAGCTCGTCGCCTGCCGGTTTCTCGGCTGCAACACCTATGGCATGAAAGCGCCGCACGCGGTGCTCATCCGCTGCACGTTTCATGATCCGGCACCCAACGCTGCCGCCGAGCTGACACGCGCCAATTTCTCCAACGCGACCCTCATCGAGTGTCAGCTCTCCGGAGCCAACCTCATCCGCGCCAATTTTTCGAATGCGCTGGTGGTGCGCTGCAACTTTGCCGGCGCCATCTTGACCGGCGCACAGGTCGAGGGCGCCAAGTTCGTTGGCTGCAATTTCACCGGGACCGATCTGCCCGACGGCCTGCGCGGGACGCTAGCAGGATGTTGAAAAAAGATTTTCAACAGCGTGCTAGACGATCTAAGGGGGCCGTTCCGTTCCCCTTGTCTCCGCGGCGACGCGCGCTTTGCGCGCTTGCGCAGGTTGTTTTTCAACAACCTGCTAGGACAATAGGCCCACATGACTGACCCAAGAAATCTCAGGCTTCTCGTCGGCGAGATTCGCTCTGCGCTCGACGGTTATCAGCGGCAGGATCTCGTCGAAGTGCTGACCTATGTTTTCAAAGAGTATGTCGTGGAGGGTGCGTCGGTGTTGCCGTCGGGATCCGGCGCCGCGCTCGACGCTCGCACCGAGCTCGAGGGGATGAGCTTTGCGCAGGTGATCACCTGGCTGCAGCGGCATCTCGACTTGCCGGAGCTCGGTCAGTTCGAGGTCGAGGGCACACGGGTGTCGCTGCGATCGGGTGGTCGCGCCGTGCCCGTCGAGGCGCCGCGTGCCGAGCCGGTCGCACTGCCGCCTGCCCGCGTTGCGGTGGCGGCAGCACCGGTGGCCGCCGCCCCTGCACCGACGGTGGCAGCACCGCAGCACGCCTCCGCGCCGCTCGCTCCGACGACCACTCCCGCACCAGCTCCCGCCGCTCAACCGGCACGCGAAGAGCCCACCGACTCCGACAGTCGCTTCTCTCGTCTAGAGGTCGACTGAGATGTCGGCGGCCGTGGCCCGTCGCTATTTCGTGCGCGGGCGCGAACACCTCCGTCGTGGCGACCTCGACGACGCCCAGCGTGAGTTTGGCGCAGCCGTCGAGCTTGACCCCGGCTTTGTCGAGGCCCGCATCGGCTACGCGCTGACGCTCGGCCGTATCGATGCTCCCCGCGCGGCGCAGTCGCTGCGTGCGGGTCTACAGCGAGCGACCAGGCCCGGCGAGAGACAGCAGCTGTGGACGGCGCTCGGCGATGCGCTGCTCACCGGCGGCGATTTTCTCGGCGCCGACGAGGCCTACGCCGAGGCGGTCAAGCTGCCTGGCACGGTGCTGCGGCTCCACGATCGGATGGCGCGCCTCCGCGCCAAGACAGGTCGCATTCGTGAGTCGGTGGACGAGCTACTCCTCGCTGTTCGCAAGTAGCGTCGCTGGCTGCGACCGTCGCCTAGGCGACGCGCAGCAGGATGACGGTGGTGTTGTCGACGCCGCCGTTGGACAATGCCGCCCGCACCAGAGCGTCACAGCACTCGTCGAGCGAGCCCTTTTGCCCGTCGAGCAGCATCTCTTTGAGCATCCAGTCGTCGACCATGTCGGTCAGGCCGTCGCAGCACAGGAGATAGAGGTCGCCAGGCTCGGCGGCGATAGTGCGGTGATCGACGTCGACGTTGTCGCGCAGGCCCACCGCGCGCACGATGACGTTGGAGTTGGGCGGCCCGAAGCGCGACGCCAGCTCGGGATTGTCCTCGTACAGATTGATGAGCGAGTGGTCGCGGGTGACCTGCTCGAACACGCCGGCCCTGAGCCGGTAGATGCGACTATCACCGACGTGACACAGATGCATGAGATCGCGGTCGGTGCGAATGCCGACGACGGTGGTGCCCATGTTGTGCAGCGACGGATCGTTCTTGGCCTTGTTGTACACCGCCGCGTTGGCGCAGCGAATGGCCGTCACCAGCGGATCTCCCTCGCCCTGCGACGGGCCGGGATTGCCGGTGCGGATGACCTCGGCCATCGTCGCCACCGCCAGCTGCGACGCGACTTGACCGCCCACATGACCACCCATGCCGTCGCACACGACGTACAGCCCGAGCGACGGATCAATCAGCATCGAGTCTTCGTTCTTCTCGCGAACGAGCCCGACATCGGTCTTGCCCGAGCTCTCGATCCGGGTTGTCATCAGAGCCACAGCTTATGACGGCGAGATTGCCACTGTCAACGCACGTCACCGACGAGCCTGTCGCTTTTGCGAGGAAGGGCGATCATGGTGACCAAGTTGTGTCGGGCTTGGGAGTTCTGTCGGTCCATCTCGAAGGCGGTCGCTGCCGCGTTGGCTGCGAGTTCTGCTATCTGGGCGGACGGACTGAGGAAGTAACCGTTGGCAACGAGCTGCAACACGCGTTGCGGCCCGAGGTGTTGCAGGCCATCGAGGCCCATGTCGCCTGTTTGTCCTTCGACGAGCTGGCAGTGGCGGTCAACGAGCCGGCCGGGGCCGCGCTGCCCGTAGTGCGCCTCCTCGGCACTGCCGCGCACCGACGGGGGCGACCCTTTGCCATCACCACCACGTCAGCCGTCGCGGCAGCACACCCCGAGCTTCTCGACGAGGCAGATCGCGTCAACCTCAGCGTCGATCCGCGCAAGGGCAAGGCGGCCGTCAGCCCCGACCGCATCGAGGAGCTGGCCTCCAGCCTCAAGGCCCGGAGATCGCCTGCCCAAGGACCGCTCGACGTGGTCCTCATCGCCTCGCTGATCACGCCGGAGTTCGCCGGCCGGTTGCTCGACGAGGGTCTGCTGGCGCAACTGGTCGAATTGCCGTCGGTGGACAAGGTCGCGCTCAACGCGTTGAAGCCACCTCCACCGTGGTGCGATCGCGCGTTTTGGTTGCGTGCCCTCGGTCGCATCCAGCCCCTCCTGGCCAACCACCTCGATCGCAAGCTGTTCCTCGACTGCTATGTGGCCGCGCGCATCCTCGGGATCGGGCCTTGCCCGGCGCGGCCCGACCTGACTCCTGCCGTCGGTGGCGGCCTCGCGTTTCGCGCCTGCGTTTACCAACCCACGCTGGATTTCATCTCTCACGATGCGGCGGAAACCCAAAAGCGCCTGGCCCAGTTCGTCGCGCCGGCCACCTGTCCCTTCCCGGTGGTCTAGCGACTCGTTCCTTTTACAGATGGATGACGTCGACGGGCGGACGGTCTTGGTCGTCGCGATAGTGCGGCTGCCAGGGCGTGGCTAGCCAGGTGCGACGGCGCTCTTGCTCTTCGCGGACGATCTTGGTCAGCGACGGGATCGGCTGGGACCGCTCGAAATGTTGCGCGGCCTTGGCCTCCGCCGTGCCCTTCAGGCCCGCGTGGTCGAGCGTCTCCATCATCGGCTCGAACGGATACCAGTGGACCTGTCGCACCGGCCGATGCAGATCGCGGAGCAGCGCCTGCGGCCTCACCACCTTGAGGTCTTCGCGTAGCTGGCCGCCGAACATATCGAGCTCGCGGACCTCGATGTATTCCACACCCCACTCGCTGGGCTCGAGGTGGAGACGCATGTCGGGCTTGACTTGCAGCTCGATGGGCGGAAGCTCCCGAACGATGGGCTTCTTCAGCCGCGCTTCCACCGCATCCATGTAGTCGAGCATCCGCACATCGACGGCGGCCAGCGCCGCAGCATGCATCTCGTCGGTGACGGGGGGGACCTCGACCAAGGTCGCCTCTAGAAGCCGAGCTTGTGGGCGATGCCGAAGAAGTGCAGGCCGAGGCCAGCGCCGATGCCGATGACCGCCCATGCGACCCAGAACATGGCGCCGCCGCCCGACGGCTCAGCGTCGGTGGGCTGGGCTGCATCACGGGCGCGACTGGCCTCGGCGCGGGCGAAAGCTACCACGCCAGCAGAGTCGGGAAGGATCTGCGTCCCAGCGCTCAGGTTGGGTAGCTGGGCAGATCCGGTCTGCGGAGCTGGAGCGCCCGCACCGACGGTGCGCTGTGCCGGACCGGCAGTCTGTGGACCAGGCTGCGGCGAGCCGAATGGATTTACCGGCGCGTTCATGCCGGCCATCATGGTCTTCTGCTCGGAGCCCTGGTTGATCGGCGCAAAGTTCTGCGACGAGGGCTGAGGTGGCGTGAAGACCGGCGCATTCATGCCGGCCATCATGGTCTTCTGCTCGGAGCCCTGGTTGATCGGCGCGTAGTTTGCCGACGGTGTGGGCGCCGCAGCCGGCGGTGGTGGCGTGAAGACCGGCGCATTCATGCCGGCCATCATGGTCTTCTGCTCGACGGGCTGCGGAGCCGGAGCCGCAGCGGTGTTGCGAGGCGCAATCTTGGGCGCCTCCTGCTCCATCATCGTCTTTTGCTCCATCGTCGGCTGATACGGCAGCGGACGAGGACCAGCTGGTGGCGGCGGCGCCATGGTGCGATCGAGCGCGAGGTTGGGCGCCGAGCCCGCCTGACCCATGGGTATGATCGGCTGCTGACCACTGCCTGGGTTGTTGCGCGGAAACAGCTCGGCGAAGCAGGCCTGACACTCCTGGTCCATCTCGTCGGCCGATTGCTGACGCTGCTTGGGATCTTTGGCCAGCGCCTTCATGACCAGATTGGCGATCTGCGGTGGAAAGCCGACGAGAGGCGCCGGCTGCTCGCGCAGATGCATCATGACGACTTCCGTCGGCATCTTGGCGTCGAAGGGCGGCTTGCCGGTGAGCATCTCGTACGCAAGGATGCCGAGCGCATAGATGTCGGAGCGTGCGTCGAGCTGCACGCCGCGGCCCTGCTCCGGGCTCATGTACGCCGGCGTGCCGAAGACGATGCCGGCGCGTGTGACCTGTGCGTCGGGCGCATCGAGCTTGGCTACGGAGAAGTCGAGGACTTTGACGAAGTCGCCGCCGCCCTTCATCTCGACGAGGTAGACGTTGTCCGGCTTGATGTCACGGTGAATGATGCCCTGCTGATGTGCCTCGTGCAGCGACGCGCAGGCCTGCGACAAGATGCGTAAGACGCGGTTGGGCGGCAGGCGTCCCAGCCGATCGATCTCGGTCCGCAACGACTTGCCGTTGAGGAACTCCATCGCGATGAACAGCATCCCCTCTTTGGTCTGGCCAAAGTCGAGGAGGCGGATGGTGTTGGGATGGTCGAGGCGCGAGGCGGCACGCGCCTCGTTGTGGAAGCGCTTGACCCAAGACGGGTCCGTCGACACATGGGCGCCGAGCAGCTTGATGGCGACGATGCGGTCCACCGAGAGCTGCTTGGCCCGATACACCACGCCGGTGCCACCCTCGCCGATACGCTCGAGAATTTCGAAGCGCTCGGCGAGAACTCTACCGACGAGAGGATCCTTGTCACCGGCCATGCTGCTCCTCGTATTTGCTGGACATACGCAGTGTGACTCAGTGACTCAGATTGATCGAGACGCGATTGTTTTTGCCCAGCGACGCAATCGGCGACTTGGCGAGGCTCTTGTGCGCCCCCACCACCTGGTAGATCTTGAAGTCGCCACCGTCGAGTGGATCTTCTCCCGACGGGCCATTGAGCACGTTGCCGGTCATGCCCGACTTGATGCCGTCGGCGGTGCCTTTGTCGACCTGCATCATCATCGACGAGCCTTCGCGATAGGCGGTGACGATACGTGCTTGCACGGTCTCCGACGACGGCTTCTCGACGACCGGCTTCTCGACGACCTCGCGCGGCTTCCGAACCTTGGGCTGCGGGACTGGATCCGGCTCGGCCAGCACGACGGGCAGCTCCGCCTTCGGAAGCTCCCACTTGGCCTCCATGGTGTACACCGAGCCATCGTTTGCCGTCGGTGCGGTGATGCGGATGTAGTACTGACCCATGCGATCGATCTGGGTCAGCAGGGTCTTGTCCTTGGCGCCCTTGTTGCGCACCGGCGACGCCGAGATCGCTTTGCCGAACTCGTCGTAAACCTCGACCTGGATGTCGCTCGACTCTGCGTCCCAGTTGACCTTACAGGTGAGGATGCCCGGCTTGCCTTTGAGATCCACCACGAACCAGTCGGTCTGATCCTGGGCCTTGAAGTTGACCTCGTCGGTGATCGGCGAGTTGACGATGAGAACGCGCGCGCCGGGCCGCTTGCCGTCGGGCCCCGACTTGGCGTCGGCGTCGAATTTGGCAGGCGTCTTCGGGCACCCCGACAAAAGGGGCAGCATCGGTACAAGAGCCAACAACAAGACTGCAAGTGACGTTCGGCGCATGGGCTCCCTGAGCTGACTTACTTGAGGTTGATGACCACTCGGTTGTTCTTACCGAGCGGCTTACTGAAGTTTGTACTAGCAACCGCTTTCTTGCCATCCAACACCTTGTTGATGGAGAACGTGCCGCCCTCGAGGAGCTTGTCACCCTCGGCGCCCTCGAGAATGGAGCCGGTCATGCCGGCCTTGACGCCGTTGGCGCTGCCCTTGTCGATGTAGAGCTGCATCGCCGCACCCTCACGGAAGCCCTGGACGATCTTGGCGAGGAGCTTGGTCGGATCGGACGCCAGCGGCACCGGCGGCGGCGGGGTCGCGGGTGTGCCCGGAGCCGGAGCAGGCGCCGTGCCTGGCGCCGGGGCAGGAGCGGGGGCAGGGGCCGGCGTAGCGACGGGGTCTTCCTTCGGCGCGCCGCCCGGACCCTTCCACTTGATGGCCAGGGTGTAGATCGACTCGTCCTTCGCCGTCGTCGCCTGGACGCGGATGTAGTAGATGGCCGGGTCGTCGATCTGCACCAAGATCTTCTTGACCTGCTGGCCTTCGAGACGCGGTGGGTTCTTGCCGATGAGCGTGCCGAACTTGTCGAAGACGTCGACGTCGACGTTGGCGGCTTCGTTGTCCCAGTGGAGCTCGATGGTGGCGACGCCGGGCTTGCCGCTGAGCTGCACTTTGCGCCAGTCGACCTTGTCGCCTTTTTTGAAGTTGACCGAGTCGTCGAGCGGGACGTTGATCGCCGCCGCCTTGGCCTTCAAACGATCGCCGTCATCGTCGTCGCCGTCTTTCTTGGCCCCACCGCCGGCTCCGCCCTTTGCCGCATCGGTCTGGCCCTTGGCCTGGTCTGCCGCGCCCTTCAACTGATCGCCGCCTCCCTGGACGGCAGCCAAACCTGCGCACCCGACGCCGACCAAGATTGCGACCGCGGCCACGCCGCTGATTACCAACAGTCTTCCCCACACGGTATCCATGCGCATCATCGTCGCAGTACGGTATCCCGCGGCATCTACCCTCGTCAAGGCCAGCAAAAGGGTGATATGATGGAGCACCATGGCCGGCGACAACAACGACCAGAAAACAGCAATGCTCGGTGAGCTTCCCCCTGAGGTGAAGGCCGCCCTCAACAATCCCCAGCGTACGATGGCTGTCGGTGCGCCGGCGCCGGTGCAAGGCGGTGGCAGTCCAAGCACGGTGATGCTGGAAGCCCCCGTGTTGCCGGCAGGCGGCCAAGCGCAGGCACCTGCGCCCCGTCAGGGCGCGGTTCCCGAGATCATGCGCAATCGGCCCGAGGGCCCCTTGCCGCCGGTCAAGAGGCCGGCCAAAAAGTCCTCGGCCGGTCGCTGGATCGGCGGTCCGCTCGTGGCCATCGTGATGGCGTTTGGAACGGCTGCGCTGGCTCGGGTGGTCATGCCACACAAGCGCATCGACGCACCGCCGCCTCCCAAGGCGATGGGTAAGGTCAAGCTGACCACCGACCCGGCCGGCGCCTCGCTTACCGTCGACGGCAAGGCTTTTCCGCGCTTCACGCCGACCACGGTCGACGGCGAGATCGGCTCCAACCTGCACATCGTCTTCAAGGTCGACGGCTACAAAGACAAGGAATCCGACGTGCTGGTGGCCGAGGGCGAGAAGTCGCTGGCCGTCAAGCTCGACAAGGAAGAGGCCGCCAAGCCGGAGCCCAAGGTCGAGACGCCCACCAAGCCGGAGAAGGTCGACAAGCACAAGACCGTGGCGGTGACCAAGACCACCAAAGAGCCCGCCGGCAAAGGCTCAATCTCCATCCGTGTTCGGCCGTGGGCCATCGTGTATGTCGACGGTGGGCGCATTCGCCAGACGCCGATCCTCAACTACGAGCTGTCGTCCGGCAAGCACACCATCGAGCTTCTCAACGAGCCCAAGGGCAAGCGCGAGAAGATCCCGGTCACCATCAAGGCCGGCGGCGCGGAAGACATCACGCGCGACTGGGACAAGTAACCGCCCGTCGATGGGCCCGCTCGACCTCTCCGGGTGGATCCTGGGCGGCCGACTGGGTAGCCAGCGCGCTCCGCTCGGCTCGCTCGAGTAGCTCGACGGCTTTGGCCTTGTCGCCGCGCAAGGCAGCGACGGCGGCCAGGATGCCGAGACCGAGCGAGTCGGCCGCGCGGGTAGGTTGTTCGGCGACCAGCTTCTTGCCGTATTTCCCCGATGAGGCGCGAGCGATCGGCGTCACGGGTCTCCACTGCGAGTGCGATGGCGCCGCGGGCGACGGCGTGCTCGATCTCCATCCGCGCCGACGAAACCCGCGTCAAAAAGGCTTTGTGCAAGCGAGGCGCGGTCTCGACGGCGCGGTCGTACGCAGCGCGAGCCCGGCCGTCGTAGAGATCGGTCTGGGTGGGCGCGACCAGCTCGAAGAAATGCTGCAGGTGGCACCCGGTTTGGGTCCAGGCAGCCATGGCTTCGTCGATCTCGACCCGCGCCGCAGCCGGATTGTCGTCGGCGAGATGGACCACATGGAGGATGCGGGTGCGCACGTTGGTGGCCGAGTAGAGATCGCCACGCTCGGCCGCGATGCGGGCTGCGGGAGGCCCGAGACGGCGCAGCTCGGCGATGTCGCCGAGAAACGCCATCGACAGCAATCGATAGAGCTGGCTATGCGCGAGCTCGCCAGCGAGACCCGGGCATTTCTCCTCGAAGATCAGCGCCGCTTCGGTGCACAACCGTCGCCCATCTTCGTAGCGCCCTTCGAGGAAGGCTGCCAGCCCCGAGCAGCCACTCACCAGCGCCAGCGCGTGGATGTCGCCCAGCTCGTCAGCGACGGCGCGTGCTCTGCCGAGGATGGCCGCCGTGCGTTCGCGTGCCGGTTCGCCGCCCAGCGCGGAGTAAGCCCCTTCGAGGGCCATGGCGCGGGCGATTCGATAGCGATCGCCACTCTTGAGCGCCAGCAACAGGCCGCGCGCCTGGTAGTCGGCGCCTCGTACCGTGTCGACATTGCCGAGCACCGCAGCGACGGACCAGCAGATGTCGATCCGTTCGCACTCCGCGGCTTCGAGCGGTTTTTCGCGGCGACGAAAGCCGAGCCGCTGCCATGCACGTCGTTGGCGATGAGCCCGCCGAGTGTCTGGGCGTCGGTGGAGCCGGCGGCTGGCAGCGCAAAGCCGTGCTCGTAGAGGATCTGCTGCAGCTCGCGCAAGCGCATGCCGGCCTGGACCCTGAGCGTGCGCCGTACTTCGTCGACGGAGATGAGGCGGTTGTAGCGCTCCAGTGACACCATGACGTCGGTGGAAACCGCCTGGTCACCAAAGGTGTGGCCGGCCCCGACGACGCGCAGTCGCTTGGCGTCGCGAATGACGGCGCACAGCTCCTCTTCCGTCGACGGCGTGGCGTACAGCCGTGGCCGCGCCGAGGTCTCACGGTTCCAGTTGGTCCACTCGCCAAGCCGATAACGGCCCTCGTGTAGCGTGGACGTACCGCCGCTACCGACGTAGACGAGCGTGTTGGCGGCGTTGATGGTCCAGGCGCGCAGCGTTTTGTAGATGCCCACAAAGAGACACTACCACCAGCCTATGACACCCAACGGAGGACACCTCAGCTGCGGAGCTTATAACCCGTACGCAGCATCCACGCAGCGACGACAAATGTGATGGCCACGACGCTGCCAGTCACCGCCAGACCATGCCAAGGCGACGTATGCGAGACGCCCAGCAGACCAAATCGCAGACCCTCGACCATGTACATGATCGGGTTGAGCCGCGTGATCGCAGACCACGGCTCCGGCAGCATCTGCGCCGAATAGAAGACGCCGCCCAGAAACGTGAGCGGTGTGATGATGAAGGTGGGCACGAGGTTGAGCTGCTCGAACTTCTCCGACGCGATGGCAGTGATGAGCCCGAGCAGACCAAAGCCGAGAGCGACCAAGATCGAGAACACCGCCACCCACAGCGGATGGGCGACATCGAAGCCCGTAAATGCCGCCGCCACCACCCAGGTGATGCCGCCGATGAGGAGCCCGCGGACCGTCGCTGCCATGGCAAACGCCAGCAACAGATCGCGCGCCCCGAGCGGCGCCACCAGCAGATCGACGATGGTGCCCTGGATCTTCATGATGAACATCGACGACGCCGAGTTCAAAAATGCATTCTGGATGATGCCGAGCATGACCAGGCCCGGCAGGATGAAGCGCACATACGGCACGCCTTCGATCTCCTTGACGCGACCACCGAGCGCAAAGCCGAAGACGAGAAAATAAAGCGCCGTGGTGATGACCGGCTGCGCCAGCGTCTGGCCCGGCACCTTGAGGAAGCGCCGGATCTCTTTGTCGAGGAGGGTACGGAGTCCGATGCCCATCAGGCGCGCCCGCCGGTGAGGGCCAAGAATACCTGCTCCAGCGACGGCTGCTCGGTCTTGAGGCCGATCATGCAGCCGGGCACGGCACCCGCCGCGCGGATGAGCGCGCTCAATCCGTCTGTCGGAGGTGCGCCTTCGGTGGCTTCAGCCAACGGCGCCGTGAGCACCGCACCGTCGACGGTGGCGCCGAGCGCGACCAGCTCGGGTGTCAGCATATCGGGTGCGAGCGGCTCGGCGAACGTGAAGTGAACCCGCTTTCGTCCGTGCGCGCGCAAGAGCTCCGTCGGATGTCCGAGCGAGATGAGCTCGCCGTGATCGATGACCGCCACCCGATCCGCCAGCTCTTCCGCTTCTTCGAGATAATGGGTGGTGAGCACGATGGTGGTGCCTTCCTTGCGCAGTTGACGCACGTAGGCCCACAGATCGCGGCGCAACGCCACGTCGACACCGGCCGTCGGCTCGTCGAGAAAAGCGATCTTGGGCCGATGCACCAGCGCCTTGGCGATCAGCAACCGCCGTCGCATGCCGCCCGACAGCTCGCGCGTGGTGGCATCGGCTTTGTCGCTCAGATTGAGCGCCGCCAGCACCTCGTCGATGCGCGCCGGATCGTGTGGCTTGCCGTAATAGCCGAGCTGAAAGCGCAGCACTTCGCGCGGCGTGAAAAATGGATCGAAGTTGACCTCTTGTGGCACGAGACCAATCAGCCGCCGCGCCGCCAGCGAGTCGGTGACGACATCGTGGCCAAGCACGCGTGCCCGCCCGGCCGTCGGCCGCACGAGCCCACACACCGTCGAGATCCAGGTGGTCTTGCCGGCGCCGTTGGGTCCGAGCAGGGCAAAGATCTCGCCGGCTTCGATGCGCAAAGAAACCCCGCGCAGGGCGTGAACTTCTCCGCCTTTGCCTGCCGTGCCTTTGCGTCGCTGAGAGGGATATTTCTTTTCGAGGACGTCGGTCTCGACGGCCGGAGTGCCAGTCATCCGTCTCCTGTACCACAAGATGGCAGAGGAGACGGAGCTGGGTCGGGGTACTAGGTGCTGCGTCCTAACGCCGCCAGCGGCCTTGTGCCATGCGCCAGTGACCGCCTGGGCCGCGCTCCCAGTGGTGCGGCTCCCAGGTGTAGCCGACGCGGCCGGCCGAATAGCGACCGCCAACCCACACATGGTGCGCGCCGTTCCAGTGCCAGTAGCCGGGCATCCAAACCGCGCCAGCAAACGGCATGGATGGCTGGACCTCGACAATCGGTGCCGGCGGGGCGACGGTAGCGACCATTTCTACTTGCGGCGCCGGCTCATAGTACACGGCCTGCGGCTGCGGCTGGCTTGGCCAGCGCCAGTGACCCTCGACGAAGACCCAGCCGCCGTCGCGCTGCGCCCAGCGAGCATTCTCCCAGACCATGCCCTGGTTGGGAGCGATCATCCAGTGGCCAGGCAGCCAGACGTGCGCATTGCCGCGCCAAGCCCAATGACCGCCGATCCAGTTGTGGTTCGGGGACGGGCGAGCCGTCTGGACTTCGACGCGCGGGGGCGGTGGAGCGAGGTTGACGCGCACTTCGGGCACGCTGACGGAGAACGTTTGTGCGTTGGCCATTGGTGCAGCCGCGACCAGAGCCAGCATCAAGAACAGAAACCGCTTCATGGGGCCTCCTTTTGGGGGGACATCGTAGCGTTTCGACGCGCAATCGCGTGTCCTATTCGCCGCAGGGGCGTGTCAAACGGGCGGGACAGTACGCCAAGTGCGCGAGATCCATGCGTGGCTGACGACCTCTGCGACGGCACAGCTTGTGCTCGGGAGGTCCGCCATGAAACGACTGCTGGCGATTGGCGTGATCTGGGTGGGCTGCTCGGTGGCCTGGATGATCCTCGGCTCGACCGTGGTGGCGCGTTCCGGCGAGAGCTCCGCGTCGCTGAACCACGAGGTGCAGCTGCTGTGGGGCCCGCCGCACAGGCAGTCGCCGCCACGGCCGGTGTGGCGCTCGCAAGACAAGGTCCTGCACAAGACCACCACCTACACACCCGAGGGCAAGCCGATCCAGCAAGAAGTGGAGCAGCTCGTCGTCGTCGACCATCCGCTGGCGCTCGACAAATCCGACGTCGCGGTGCGCCTCGAGCTCGAGCAGCGTCAGAAGGGCCTGTTGTGGTTTCCCACCTACACCGTCGATTTCGTCGGCGCGTACGGCTACGCCAACACCTCTGGCGCCACCCGGACCATTTCCGTCGAGATGCCCCTTTTGGCCGATGCCATCTATGACGGCTTCGCCGTGGTCCGCTCCGACGGCACGACGATTCCGACGGAGATCGAAGGTGGCTTCAGTCGCTTCAGCGAAGATGTCCCCGCCGGCGAGCGACGTGAGTTCGTGGTGCGCTTTCGCAGCCGCGGCATCGAGAGCTGGCGCTACGAGCTCACCGAGGGTGTGAGCCAGCGCATGGTGCGTAACTTCCGGCTGATGATCGACACCAGCTTCGTCGGCGTGGACTTTCCCGCCGGCACGCTGTCGCCGACGCGGCATCACATCCAAGACGGTCACTGGCACGGCGAATGGACCTTCGCCAGTCTCGTCGCCCACGCGCCCATCGGCATCGATCTGCCCCGGCGCGTCAACCCGGGGCCGCTGGCGGCGCGCATCACGTTTTTCGCACCAGTGGGCCTCCTGTTCTTCTTTTTCGTCATCGCCAACTTCGCCGTTGTCCGACGGAGAGAGCTGCATCCCCTCAACTACTTTTTCTTCGGCGTGGCCTTCTTTTCCTTCCATCTGCTGTTCTCTTATCTGGTCGATCACATCAGTGTGATGGCGGCGTTTGCCACAGCGGCACAGGTGTCGGTGCTGCTGGTGGTGACCTATGCACGCTTCTTCGTCGGCTGGCGCTTTGCGCTCAGGGAGATGGCGCTAGCGCAGCTCATCTATCTGGTGCTGTTTTCGTTCAGCTTTCTGTGGCAAGGCTTCACCGGCCTCAGCATCACCGTCGGTGCGGTTTTGACGCTGGCGGTCATGATGCAAGTGACGGCGCAAGACGAGCAGCGGAAGCGCTTGCAAAGCCTGCCGACGACGTTAGAGTCTCGGACACCATGACCACAACCCGCAAGCTGCCGATCACCGACGACAACGCAGTGGACTTTCGCCCGCTGCCACCTCTCGACGAGGATTTGCCGTCGAGCCAGAAAGTGTACGTCGAGGACGGCGAGCTGCGGGTGCCCATGCGCGAGATCACCGTCGGTGGGGGCGAGCCGCCCGTGCGCGTCTACGACACCACTGGCCCGCAGGGTCATGACGTACGCAAGGGGCTGCCCAAGCTGCGCCAGAGCTGGATCGATGCCCGTCGCGCGCGTGGCGACGGCAATTTCTCGCAGATGCACTACGCCCGCAAGGGGCTCCTCACCGAGGAGATGCGCTACATCGCGCTCCGCGAGCAGGTGACGCCAGAATTCGTCCGCGACGAGGTTGCCGTCGGGCGCGCCATCATTCCGGCCAACATCAATCATCTCGAGCTCGAGCCGATGATCATCGGCCGCAATTTCCTGGTGAAGATCAACGCCAACATCGGCAACTCGGCCGTCCGTTCTTCCGTCGAGGAAGAGGTCGAGAAGCTGCAATGGGCGACGCGTTGGGGTGCGGACACGGTCATGGATCTGTCGACCGGCGATCGCATTCACGAGACGCGCGAGTGGATCGTTCGAAATGCGGCGGTGCCGATCGGGACCGTGCCGATCTATCAGTGCCTCGAGAAAGTGAAAGGCCGCGCCGAGGATCTCACCATCGACCTCTTCCTCGAGACGCTCGTCGAGCAGGCCGAGCAGGGCGTCGATTATTTCACCATCCACGCCGGTGTCCGGCTGCCGTACATCCCGCTCACCGCCAAGCGCACCACCGGCATCGTGTCGCGGGGCGGCTCGATCATGGCCAAGTGGTGCCTGTCGCATCACAAGGAGAATTTTCTCTACACCGAGTTCGAGCGCATCTGCGAGGTGATGAAGAAGTACGACGTCAGCTTCTCGCTCGGCGACGGCTTGCGGCCGGGGTCGATTGCCGACGCCAACGACGAGGCGCAGTTCGCCGAGCTGCGCACGCTTGGCGAGCTGACCGAGGTGGCCTGGAAGCACGACGTGCAGGTCATGATCGAGGGACCGGGCCATGTGCCGATGCACAAGATCAAAGAGAACGTCGAGCTGCAGATGCAGATCTGCCACGAGGCGCCGTTCTACACGCTGGGGCCGCTCGTGACCGATATCGCGCCCGGCTACGACCACATCACGAGCGCCATCGGCGCGGCGATGATCGGCTGGTATGGGACGGCGATGCTCTGCTACGTGACGCCCAAAGAGCATCTCGGTTTGCCCGATAGGCAGGACGTCAAAGACGGCGTCATCGCCTACAAGATTGCCGCCCATGCGGCGGATCTGGCCAAGGGGCATCCGGGCGCGCAGCGACGGGACGATGCCTTGTCACGGGCGCGCTTCGAGTTCCGCTGGAAGGATCAGTTCAACCTGTCGCTCGATCCGACCACGGCGCAGAAATTTCATGATGAGACGTTGCCGGCCGAGGCCGCCAAACAGGCGCATTTCTGCTCGATGTGCGGGCCGCATTTCTGCTCGATGAAGATCACCGAAGACGTCCGCAAGTACGCCGAGGCCAACGCCGTCACCGTCGAGGAAGCGCAACAAAAAGGCCTGGCCGAGAAAGCCGCTGAGTTCCGCGATGCAGGCAGCCAGGTCTACGTCCCGACCGCCGACTGAGTCATCAACTTCGCGCGTCGCTCACCGGCTTCGCCAGACGTAAGCCAAGCTCACCACGCCGTAGCCGGCATTCCAGTCGTCGACCTGGTGCATCCGATTGCCGTCGTTGGATTCGAGCAAGCCAGATAGCCACGTAGGGGATGGGCGCGTATTTGTAGCTGACCTTGCCACCGAACGGGTTGGCGCGCCGCACGCATCAGAACCTGCCGGAGAAGGTGAAGCCGCCTCCATTCGGTAGCATCGACGGTCCGACGGTGACGGGCATGCGCTCTTTCTTTTTCGGCCCAGAACCGGTGCCGATCATGGCCAGGATGAAGCCGGTAGCCTGCGCGATGGTGCTGAACGCATAGAGGCCGGTGGCGACGCCGTTGTTTCTGCTGAAGCCGTCGATGATCGCGCTCGACATGGCACCGATGATGGGGACCGAGGCCCAGCCTTCGCCGCGGACCCCGCCTCCGATGGTGGTGGCGAGCCAGCTAGACAGAAAGATGCCAAGTCCGGCGCCGAGGAGGCCGCTGCTCGGCGTCCGCACTTCCCGTTCGCGCCAGATGCTGCCATCCGGATCGCGGACCATGTACCAACCACGCTGCGGAACGATGATCAACGTGGTGCCCATCGACGGTGGCGGCGCGAAGAGGGTGGGGGCCGGCTGCTGATATGGATAGACTGGCGGAGGCTGAAAGACGGGGGCAGCCTCCACCGGCGGCACGGCAAGGGGCGCGGCGCGTCCGGTGCAGCGGGTGGTGGTGGTCGTGGTGGTGGTGCATTCGTCTTGCGGCTGGATCTGTTGCGGGATGGGTGGCTGCGGCGGCGGGTATTCGTACTGTTGTGCCGAAGCGAGACGGGCGGTGCAGGCGAGAGCTGCTAAGGCGGAGAACCTAAGCGACATGAGGCACCTCTTGGGTTGGCTGGTCCGACCCAAGCAAGCCGCAGGCCAGCGACGGCGTTGCCGGATATCAACGACTTGCGTGTGTACATCGGCTGGGGTCGGACAGCGATGTCAGAGTCTGGACGCTAACAGCAGCTCGGCGCGGACAGCGTGATCCGGGTCATCGTGCGCGGAAAGAATCGCGTCGATGGCGGAGCGTGTGTGCGGATGTCGACGGGAAATGGCCCCTAGCGCCCAGATGACATGCTCGCGGACCAGCGGCTGTGGTTCGGTGAGCGCTTTGACCAACGTGGGTAGATCGTCCGCGTCACCGACGTTGCCCAGTGCCACGGCGACGTTACGCAGCAGCTGGGCACGGTGCACGCGGCGCATGGCGGTTTGGTGTTGCCACTTGCGGAACTGGGCTGCGCCAAGGCCCATCAGCCGTCGCAGCGACGGGCGCGACACACCGGGACGCGGGGCCAGCTCGGGGGCGCCGGGCTCGCCGGTGGCGGCGTTGAACGGACAGACTTCCTGACAGATGTCACAGCCGAAGACCCGATCTCCGACGAGGGGCCGCAGCTCTCGCGGGATGGGGCCAGTGAGCTCGATGGTCAAATAAGAGATACAGCGACGGGCATCGAGGGTGTAGGCGTCGATGAAAGCGCCGGTGGGACAGGCGTCGAGGCAGGCGTGACACTGGCCACAGCGCGGCGCGAGCGGCGCGTCTGGAGCGCACTCCACGTCGGTGAGCAGCTCGCCGAGGACGACATAGGAGCCAAGGCCCGGCGCGATCAGCATGGTGTTCTTGGCGATGAAGCCGAGACCCGAAGCCAGCGCCGCCTCACGTTCCAGCACCGGAGCGGTGTCGACGCAGGCACGCGCCAGGATGGGCCGACCAAGCGCGGCGCTGACCTCGCTGGCCAGACGCCCGAGCTTGGTCTTCAACACCATGTGGTAGTCGGTGCCGCGTGCATAGCGGGCAATGCGGCCGCGGGGACCACCCAAGAGCTGGTCGGCCGGCACGTCGGGTCCGTCGCTGTGGCGATAGGACAGCGCCACAGCCACCACCGTGTGGGCGCCTTCCAACAGGCCCGCGGGATCGCCGCGCAGCGCCGAATCGCGCGCCAGATAGTCCATGGAGCCGTGTTGCCCATCGCGGAGCCAGTCGAGATACAAGCCATGTCGCTCGACCGGCCCCACCGGAGTGAAGCCAACCCGATGAAAGCCGAGCCCGAGCGCGGTAGCGCGAAATAGCGCAGCATGTTCGCCGGGAGTCACCGCCGAGAGCTTAGCCCTTTCCGTAGCGGAGCGTCGGGCTTTGCCCGCGCGGAGCGTCGGAGGTTCGGAACCCTCTCAGGGTTCCGAGGTCAATAAGTAGCGGAGCGTCGGGCTTTGCCCGCGCGGAGCGTCGGAGGTTCGGAACCCTCTCAGGGTTCCGACGACAATAAGTAGCGGAGCGTCGGGCTTTGCCCGAGCGGAGCGTCGGAGGTTCGGAACCCTCTCAGGGTTCCGAGGTCAATAAGTAGCG
>Ga0123336_10000460_pt1 | contig 41190 bp, 32 predicted proteins | sample SSSSmetaG_FD_96466 | JGI IMG/M metagenome (GOLD analysis project Ga0123336, IMG submission 96466) | Glacier valley bacterial and archeal communities from Borup Fiord, Nunavut, Canada, to study Microbial Dark Matter (Phase II) - ​SSSS metaG | ecosystem: Environmental > Aquatic > Freshwater > Ice...
AGCGACGGAGGCCGACGTGCTGGACAGCCTGCGCCGGCTGGCGCTCGGCCGGACTGTCATCCTGGCCAGCCACTCCGCCGCAGCCCACGCCTTTGCCGGCCGCCGGCTGATGCTGTCCGGGGGACAGGCCCGCATGGTGCGGGGGGCGGCGTGACGGTGCTGCTGCGCATCGTGTCATTGTGGCGAGGACAATGGTCCTTGCTGCTGCTTGGGCTGGCCGTCTCCCTCGTGTCGGCTATCATCGCCTTGGCACTGCCGGCGACCGCGGCGCGCCTAGCCTTCGGCCCGCCGGCAGCGCTCGCACTGGGACTTGGCTTGGTCGGCGCGTTGCGGGCGTTGGGCACCCTGCGGATTGTCGCACGCTATGCGGAGCGGCTGGTGACACATGCTGCCACCTTCCGCGCGCTCGCTGCCGTCCGGGTCTGGCTGTTCCGAGGATTGGCAGTGCGGTCGGCTGGCGGACTCGGACTGCTGCGGTCTGGGGATGCGCTCTCCCGCATCGTTGGGGATGTCGAGGCGCTGGATGGCCTATACCTCCGCATCCTTGTGCCCGGGCTGGTCGCCACGGCGGCGCTGCCGGTGTTGTGGTGGGCGCTGGCACCGGCCGGTCTGGGGGTGCTTGTGGCGGTGGGTGGCCTTTTTGTCATGGCTTGGCTTGTGCTGCCGCTGGTCGCCGCATCCGGGTCGCGGCGGGCCGGGGCGAGGTTGGCGCAGGCGTCTGCCGGGCTGCGCACGGCGGCGCTGGACACCTTCGATGGGCTGCGGGAGGTCCGGGCCTATGGTGCCGAGGGCCGGATGCTCGCGGAGGTGCAGGCCCGGGAGGCTACCCTCATTCAAGCGCAGCGTGCCGTGGCGCGGCTGGCAACGCGGGCACAGGCCGGGTCGGTGCTGTGCGGGTCGGCGGCGCTGCTGGCCGTTCTGCTGCTCGCTCCAGGGGGCTGGGCGTCCGGCGTGGCCGTGTTCCTGACGCTCGCGGCGTTCGAGATGGTGCTGGGCCTCCCGCGGGCCGGCGCGCTGGCCGGCCACGCCGCGGCCGCAGCCGCCCGGGTCCTGGACGCCGCACAGGCACCGCTGCACGTGCAGCCGCCGCCCGCCGCCGCGCCGATGCCGCCCGGAACAGCCATCCGGTTCGAGGGCGTTTGCTTCGGCTGGCAGCCGGACCGTCCGCCAGTCTTGGACGGCCTGACGCTGGACATTCCCGCCGGCAGCCGGGTCGCGATCCTCGGCCCGTCCGGGTCAGGGAAGTCCACCTTGACGGCCATGTTGCTGAAGGTCGTGTCGCCGCAGTCCGGGCGCATCCTGCTGGGCGGCGTGGACATGGCGGCGCTGCCCGCCGATGGCGTGCGTGCCCGGATCGCTCTGCTGGGCCAGACGACGCACCTGTTCAGCGACACACTGCGCGCCAACCTGCTGCTGGCCCGGCCTGTAGCCACCGACGCAGAGCTTTGGGCGGCGCTGGAGCAGGCGCAGGCGGCTGACACTGCGCGTGCCCTGCCGGGTGGGCTGGATGCCTGGATCGGCCAGGGTGGCGCCTCAGTTTCGGGCGGGGAGGCCCGGCGGTTCGCGCTCGCCCGCGCCCTGCTGTCGGATGCCCCCGTGCTGATTCTGGACGAACCCGCGACCGGCCTGGATGCGGACACGGAGCGGGCGTTCCTGTCCACCTTGAACGACGCCGCGCCGGGCCGGACCATCGTGCTGATCGTGCATCGCCTGATGGGCGTCGAGCGCCTGGACCGCATCTACCGGCTATCCGCCGGGCGCGCCGTGGCCGCGGCGGCATAATCTGTTGACGGTGTGCATTGACGCGCCAGCGCCGGCAGGGGCACCTAGGACGCCGGAGAGCGGCAAGCGGAGGCATGTCATGACGCAGCAGACCCGAAGCTGCCAATTTTCCGCGTCAGCCCAGACAGCAACCCTGACGTCGGCGCTTGCCGGGGCAGCGTGCGCGCTGGTGGCAGACGGCTTGCCCCGGCCGGGCTTCCTGGTAACCTATATGCCGTTCTCGGCCAATCTCGATGCAGACGCTGCCTGGACCATAGGCAACGCGGCACAGGCCGCCCTGGCCGAGCCGGCTTGGCGCCATGCCTGAGGGCGGTCCCCTGCGCTTCCCCGCGGATGACAGGCTTGGGCAGGAACACCTTGGCCAGCCTGCCGAAGTGCTGCGGCGCGTGTTCGGCTTCCCGGCCTTCCGCGGCTTGCAGGAAGCCGCCATCGCCCGCGTGATGGGCGGCGGCGACGCGCTGGTGCTGATGCCGACGGGCGGCGGCAAAAGCCTGTGCTACCAGGTGCCTGCCCTGTGCCGCCCCGGCACCGCCATCGTCGTATCGCCGCTGATCGCGCTCATGGACGACCAAGTCGCGGCACTGCGCCAGCTCGGGGTTTCCGCCGGCGCGCTCCACTCCGAGGTGGAGCCGGAGGAAGCCCGGGAGATCAGCCGGGACCTAGACGCCGGGCGCCTCGACCTGCTGTATGTCTCGCCCGAGCGCCTGCTGATGCCGTCCACCCTGGAGCGGCTGATGCGCCGCGACATCGCGCTGATCGCGATAGACGAGGCGCATTGCGTGTCCGCCTGGGGGCACGAGTTCCGCCCGGAGTACCGTGGCCTTGCCCGCCTGGGCCATAGCTTCCCTGGGGTGCCCCGCATTGCGCTGACCGCAACGGCAGACCCGCGCACTCGCGGCGACATACTACAGGCCCTCGGCATGGCGGATGCAGAGGTCTTCACTGCCAGCTTCCACCGCAGCAACCTGCACGTGGCGGCCCAGGCCAAGGCCGGCGAGACGAAGGAGCTGGCGGATTTCCTGCGCCGGCGGCGGGAGCAGGCCGGCATCGTCTATTGCGGCAGCCGCGCCAAGACGGAGCGTACGTCGGAGCGGTTGAAGAAGGACGGGCTGCCTGCCATCGCCTTCCACGCGGGCCTGTCCGCCATGGAAAAGCGCGTGGCGCTGACCCGATTCCGCAGCGGCGAGCCTGTCGTCATGGTCGCCACCATCGCCTTCGGCATGGGCATTGACCGCCCGGACGTGCGCTTCGTCGTTCACCTCGACATGCCGGACAGCCCTGAAGCCTATTATCAGCAGATTGGACGGGCCGGGCGCGACGGAGACCGGGCGGACACCCTGCTGCTGTACGGCGGGGAGGACATCGCCCGTGCCCGGCACTGGCTGTCTCAGTCCACGGCACCGGAAGCCCAGCAACGCGTGATGCGCGAGCGGCTGGAGTCCATGATCTCGCTGACCGAGACCACGGCCTGCCGCACGCAAAGCCTGCTGTCCTGCTTCGGCGAGGAGCTTGGCCGCCCGTGCGGCCACTGCGACAACTGCACGTCGCCCGTGGCGCTATTCGACGGCACGGTGGCGGCGCAGAAGGTGTTGTCCGCGGTTTACCGCACGGGCCAGCGCTTCGGCGCGCTGCACATCGTATCGGTCCTGCGTGGGCAGGAGAACCCGATGGTCGTCAAGTACGGCCACGACGCCCTGCCGACCTACGGGATCGGCAAGGACCGCTCGCCAGGCTTCTGGCGCGGGGTCATCCGGCAGTTGATCGCCCGCGGTGCGCTGCAGACCGGCAGCGGCGAGTATGCCTCGTTGTCCCTGGTGGACGAGCATGCGCGTCCCATCCTGCGCCGCGAGACGACGGTGATGCTGCGTGAGGAGGACGAGCCGGCCCCGGTGCGCGCCACGCTCCGGCGGGAGCGTGTGCCGGCCGGCATGTCGGAGGCACCCGGCGACGACCCGCTCTTCGGCGCCCTGCGCGCCTGGCGGGCCACGACCGCGAAGGCGCAGGCGGTGCCACCATACGTGATCTTCCACGACAGCGTCCTGCGGGAGATCGCCACGGCCGGGCCGGCGGACATGGACGAGCTTGGCGACATCAAGGGCGTCGGCGGTTCCAAGCTGTCACGCTATGGCGCCGCGGTTCTGGAGATCGTGCGGCAGCATCGCTGAAGGCCAAGGGAAACGTGCGTGATGCAGCCGCCTGTCGTTGCAAGGCGAGCAGCACCGTGGCGGTCTATATGTGGACGGACCTACCCTCGTAGCCCTGGACCGCTGTGTCGCGGCGCTCCCGGCAACGATGGATGGAAAGCAGCGCCACTTGGCATCAGCGCACCGTCTCCGGTGCCGCACCGTCCAGTCTGCCAGGCTCTCCCGGAGGACGCCGGAGAATCCGGGTGTCGTCATGGAACGCCGCAACCGCCGGGCGGTGCGCGATGGAGATTAGGGTGGTATCCGGCAACTGGCGGCGCAACAGGCCGTAGAGGTCCGCCTCCGCTCCCGGGTCCAGGCTGGCCGTCGCTTCGTCCAGGAATAGCCAATCCGGGCGTTGCAGCAGCGCGCGGGCGATGGCCAGGCGCTGCTGCTCCCCGCCGGACAGGCGCTGCGCCCAGTTCTGGTCGGCGTCCAGATGGTCGGCCAGCCCGTGCAAGCCAGCATCGGCCAAGGCCTGCCGGACCGCCTCGTCCTGATACCGGCTAGTGGTTTCTGGATAGCAGATAGCCTGACGCAACGTGCCAAGCGGGATATAAGGGCGTTGCGGCAAGGTAAGGGCCATGCCTGGTGGGCGGCCCACCGTTCCCGTGCCGAACGGCCAGATGCCGGCCAGAACACGGAGCAGGGTGGACTTCCCCGTTCCTGACGGGCCGGTGATGACGGCGGAGCGCCCGGCTGCAAACTTCACGCCGGCACCGTCGAGCAAGGGTGTACCGTCCGGCAGCGTGGCGGTGACGCCCTCCATCGCCCAATCAGGCCCGGCCCCAACGACGGATTGCGGGCCGGACCGCGATACCGCTTGTGCAGCCCGCACCGCATCTTGGAAACCGGCAAGCCGCACCACCGTCGCGCGCCATTTAGCGAGCTCCTGGTATTGCGATATGAACCACGATAGCGCGACCTGCACGCGGGCAAATGCGCCAGCGATCTGCGTCAGCCCGCCAAGCGTAATCTGCCCACTGAAGTAGCGTGGTGACGACACCACGAACGGGAAAATGCCAGCGATCTGCTCGTAGCCGCTCGTCAGCGCGTTCACCAGTTTCTGCCGTTTAAAAATGGCGATCTGGTTGGCGACTATGATGCCGAGGCGGCCTGTCAGGCTGAACCGCTCGGCGTTCTCTCCCCCCATCAGGGCAACGCCCTCCGTGTTTTCTCGCAGCCGTACTAAGGAGAACCGGAAGTCGGCCTCCGCTTTTTGTTGGCCGAACTCCAGCCGAACAAGCGGCTTGCCGATCCGGTGGGCCAGCCAGCTGCCCAGCGTGGCATAGATCAGCACGACCCATAGCAAGTATCCCGGGATCGACAGGCCAAACAACGAAACCGTTCCAGACAATCCCCAGAGGATGGCCGCAAAGCTTATGACCGTGACCACGTTGGACAGCAGATCTTGGCCAAGCGTCAGCGTACTCTCGACAAAAGCCTTGGTGTCGTCCGCAATACGCTGGTCCGGGTTGTCGGCGGACCCGGGATCCGCCTTCAGCGCCATCGTGTAATAGGCACGGCCCGCCAGATACTCGGACATCATTTGCGCAACCATCCACCGGCGCCAGCGTACCTGCAGCAACTGGTTCAAGTATGTGCGGTAGATTGAGACAGGGATATAGACCACCACGATCATCACGAAGCCCGGCATGAATCCAGAGTCGTTCCAGCGATAGGCCAGCAACAGCGCGATGAAGCCGTCCCAGTCTTTGTTTTGCAAGCTGTCGAAGAATGCACCGTTCCAGTAGTTCAACTGCACAGTCAAACGCACCAGCAGCAGGCTCATGGCGATGATGGAGCCAAGCAGCAGCCAAGCCTTAACCCACTCCTCAGACCGGAAGTATGGCGCGGACAAGCGCCATAAGTCGCGCACGACGGCTTTGAAAGCGATCATTCCACCATGTCCTGGGCCAGGGCGGCCTGACGGAGGCGTATGACACCCTTGACCCCCGCCGGGCCGACTGGCTGGCCCTTGCGAAGTATGTCAATCTGCCCAGCCAAGGCTAGGCGAACTGCTGCTTGGCGCACCCGGGACAGCAGGCGCTGCCAGCCATCGGCGGGTGGGCCGGGACACAGCAGACGAGCGGCCTCGCTGGGGCAAATGGATTTGCCGACTCCGCGTAAGTGGATGAGGTGCAGGATTGCCGTCTCGATCTCAGTAGGTGTCGGCACGGGGCTGCTGGGCATGGCGCTCAACGCTTGCGCAACACATCACAGCCGCAAAGTGCTTCGGCCCACAGGCTGAAGACATTCATGACACTAACCGCACACCAGACGTTCCAGAATCCTTGAGGAGGCACACCTCGGCTTGATGCTTGCACAACGTCACGGAAATGCGCCCTGAGGTCTTGCATTGCTGTTCAGCAACCAGTGCCGGGTCCTGTCTGGCCAAGCCAAGCACGCGGCGCGGTGACGCCCTACCGCAAGTTTGCTACTTGATCTTGGCTTCCTTGAACGGAACATGCTTGCGCGCGACGGGATCATACTTCTTCAATTCAAGCTTGCCTGTCGTCGTCCGGGCATTCTTCTTTGTTACGTAAAAGTATCCGGTATCCGCGGTGGACACCAACCTGATCTGAACGGTGTTGTTCTTGGCCATGAGAGCTTCCTGGGGCTGGATACCCGGAACGGGGTACCTGCAAGTCCCGGAACATGCTCATGTCGGGTCTCGCGGTCAAGTCCGGCCCGGCGTGGTGCCCCTACCGGTCAGCAATGGGATGGGCGGCTTTCAGCCGCGCAGCGTCGTAGGCGGCGGGATGGTCCAGCAGCCAGCGGGCGGCCTGCATGTCGCCTTCCCGCGGCTCGCTGGCCGGACAGGCCGTTCGCCGCTCAAGGATGTCCGCGGCCAAGGCCGGGGCGCGGGTCGCGCGGTGCCGCTCCAGCGCCGCTTGCAGGCGCAACGTGCCCTGCTGCAAGCTTGCAAGCTGCTGCTGCATACCGTCTTGGCCCAGGCTGCTGCACACCTGTGGCAGGACGCCCAGTCCCTGGATCGGCCACCCCCGCGGCGCCAGCACGCGGCTCCAGGTCACGAACAGCTCGCCGCCGTCTGGTAGGGTGACAACCGTCTGCACCAGACCTTTACCCAGGGTCGAGCTGCCGACAACCACGGCCCGGCTGCCGTCGGCCAGCGCTGCCGCCAGGACCTCGGCCGCACTCGCGGTCCGGCCATCTACGACCACCACCACCGGCACTCCGTTGGTTACGTCTCCGCCGGTGGCGTCCCAGCGGCGGCTGGCATCTGGGTTGCGCCCCTCCGTCACGGCAATCACCCCGGCGTCCAGCAGCAGGTCAGCCACTGCAACTGCCTGACGCAGCAGGCCGCCCCGGTTGCCCCGGAGGTCGAGGACCAAGCCGCGGGGACTCCGCGCCGCGCCGCGCCGGCGCTGAAAGGCTTTATCCAACTCCCGTGCAAGGCGCTGGGCCGTGTCGGCGCTGAAGCCGCCGATCCGGATGGTCAGAACGTCCCCCGCACTTTGGGGGAACACGGTCTCGGGTGGGACAACCGCACGCTCCAACTGCAGCGTCCGCGTCCGGCCGTCGCGCCCGCGCACCGCCACGACCACGACGGACCCGTCCGAGCCGGACAGCATGCCCATTACCGTCGCGGCTAGTTCGGTACGGATCGAAGCTCCGTCCACCATGATGATCCGGTCGCCCACGGCGACACCGGCTTCCCCTGCCGGGCCGTCCGCGTTGACGTTCGACACCACGACGGCCCCGCCCCGCCGCACCACCGTCAGTCCCACACCGGCCTCCCCGGATCGCCTGGCCCGGTCCGCGTCGGCAGCAACCGGCGGGATGTAGCGCGAGTAGGGGTCGAGGTGGTTGAACACCTCGTCGAAGAAGCTGGCGATCACGCCCTCTGTGCCGGCCTGCTGCAAGGCTGGGGACAGCTCCCATGCGGCAGCGAATACATCGGCCGCCGCGGCTGCCCAGGCTTCAGCTGTTGCCGCCGCCGGTGCGGCCCGCTGATACTGCGCCTTGCCGCCCAACTCCAAGACGAGGGCGCCGCCGCGGACCTGAACCACTAGGGCGGGGTCCAGCGCCGTCGTACCGTGCAGGCCCCAGGCCACCAACTGCGGCGGTGTCACCGCCTCTATCGTGCGCGGCACCATGAAGGTCAGCGCAGCCGCAAACACCGAGGAGGCCAGCGGCGCGTTGAAACCGGTGCGCTCCATCCGCTCCTGCGCCCAGCCCTGCGTCGCCAGCGCAAGCAGGACCAGCACCAGCCACCTCATCCCCGGCGGGGGCGCTTCTCCCTGGCCCGGCGCCCATCCTCCACCCGGCCATCCGGAACGGCGCCCGGGACCCGTGCAGGCGCCACCATGCTGAACAGCAGCCCGCCCGTCAGAGGCGTGGCTTCCTGAAGCCGCACCTCCACGTCCTGCGCCAGGTGATAGCTCATGCGGGTGCGGCGTCCGTGCAGCGACTGGGTCGCCTCGTCATGCAGCCAGTAGTCGTCGCCCAGGCCCGACATCGGCACCAGGCCGCTGGCCCCGGACTCGGCTAAGGTCACGAAGACGCCGAACCGCTGCACACCACTGATCTTGGCCGCAAATGTCGTACCTACTTTGTCTGCCAAGTAGGCGGCGAGGTAGCGGTCCACGGCATCACGCTCCGCCAGGGCGGCCCGGCGCTCGGTGGCGCTGATGTGCTCCGCCGTGTCCGGCATCCGGCCGACCTCCTCCGGCGCCAGCCCGCCCAATCCCAGCTTGAGGCCGGTGATCAGCGCCCGGTGGACCAGCAGGTCGGAGTACCGGCGGATTGGGCTGGTGAAGTGGGCGTAGCGCGGCAGGGCCAGGCCGAAATGGCCGATGTTGTCCGGGCTGTAGGCCGCTTGGGACTGGCTGCGCAGGATAACCTCGTTGACCAGCGGTGCCTGCTCGGTTCCGGCGACCTTCTGCAACACGCGGTCGAGGTCGCGCGGGTGCAGGTCGTTGCCGGGCACCAGGCTGATGCCCAGGCTGTGCAGGAAGGTGCGGAGCGTCTCCAGCTTCTCCTCGGAAGGTGGGGCGTGGACGCGGTACATGCAGGGGCGGTGCAGCCGCTCCAGCTCCTCGGCGGCGGCCACGTTGGCCAGCACCATGAACTCCTCGATCAGCTTATGGCTGTCCAAGCGCGGGCGCGGCGCAATGGACACGACCCTGCCCTCCTCCAGCACCACCTTGCGCTCCGGCAGATCGAGGTCGAGCGTGCCGCGGGCTTGGCGCGCCGACAGCAGGGCGCGGAAGGCGGCATACAACGGCAGGATAACACCGGGCAGGCCCAACCCGTCCCCGGCGTCGTGCGCGTCCTGCACCTGGGTGTAGGTCAGCCGGGCGGCGCTGCGCATCAGGCCGCGGCCGAAGCGATGCTCGGTTTTGCGGCCGTTCGCGTCCACCCGCATCTCGACAAACAGGCAACCGCGGTCCTCGTTCGGGCGCAGGCTGCACCAGCCGTTGGACAGCGCCTCCGGCAGCATCGGCACAACGCGGTCCGGGAAGTAAACGCTGTTGCCGCGGGTCCAGGCGGCGTTATCCAGCGGCGCGCCGGGCCGGACGTAGTGGGCCACGTCGGCGATGGCAACGATCAGGCGGTATCCCGCGCCGTCCTGCTCGGCGAAGACCGCATCGTCGAAGTCCCGCGCATCCTCGCCATCAATGGTGATCAGCGGCGTGTCCCGCAGGTCCTCGCGCTTGCCGAGCGGCACGGCCCGGGCACGGGCGGCGGCAACCAGCGCTTCCTCGGGGAACTCTTGCGGGATGCCGTGGGCGTGGATGCAAATCAGGCTGACGGCGCGGGCGTCGCCCATGCGGCCCAGGCGCTCCACGATACGGGCGGGCTTCAGGCCGTGGGTGCCGCCGGGCAGGGGTTCGGCGAGCACGATCTCGTCGGTCTCGGCACCGCCGTCCTCACCGGGCGGAATGCGCCATTCCGCCTTCGCCCGGCGGTCCGTCGGCACCAGCCGGCCCGGCGCGCGGAACACGCCCAGGATACGGCCTGGCTCTTCCGACAGGCGCTTGAGCGTGCGGCCTTCCCACTTGCCGTTGCCGATCGGGCTGATACGGGCCAGCACCTTTTCGCCAGGCGCCAGGGCCGGTTGGCCGCGGCGCTCCGGTGCCATCAGCACCGTGGGCGGTGGACCGTCGCCGGTCCACTCGACGGGGCGGGCGATGGCGTCGCCGTCCGGGTCGGTGCCGGTCACGCGGACGATGATCGCATCGGTGTCGCGGGCCGGCGGGGTAAAGCGGCGGTGTCCAGCCGGTGCGATGGCACCCTCCTTGGCAAGGTCCGACAACAAAGCGCGCAACTCGCCTCGCAGTTCGGGACCAACGCCAAATTCCCTGGAAATCTCGCGCTTTCCGACCCGTCCGTTGGCAGACTGGATGAAGCGCCGGACCGCGTCGCGGCTGGGCAGGCCCGGGAGAGGAGTTCGGGGCACTCTAGCCGACCGGCGCCTTGGCTGGTTTCGCGGCGGCGCGTTTCGGCGCTGCCTTGGCAACGGCCTTTCCAGGTACCGCCTTCTTTGCGCCAGTCTTCCTTGGAGCGGCTTTTTTGGCAGGCTTGCGGACGGTGGGCGGTTTCGCCGCCGTGTCTGGCACGACGCCGTTCGCAGCCTTTCGGGCCGTTGCTTTCTTTTTCTGGCCGGGCTTGACCAGCACCTTGCCGCGCTCGTCCAGCAACGCGACCATCTGCTGCAAGGTCACGTCCGCCATCGCCGCCTCCCGCGGCAGGTTGGCAACGCGATGGCCGTGCTGGGCGTAGGGGCCGAAGCGACCCTTGCGGACCGTAACCGGCTCCCCGTCCTTGGGATGCGGGCCGAGCGACCGCACGCTGTCCAGCTTCTTGGCCAACACGTCCACGGCGCGGTTCAGCCCGACCGCCAGCACGTCGTCATCCGCGTCCAGTGATCCGTAGATGGCGCCCATGCGCACGAACGGCCCGAAGCGGCCCAGCCCGGCCTCGATCTCCTCCTTGCGCTCGGGATGGATGCCGACGATGCGGGGCAGGGACAGCAGGCCCAACGCCTGTTCCAGCGTCAGGCCGTCGCCGTCCATGCCTTTGGGCAAGGAGGTGCGGCGGGGCTTGCGCTTCTTGTCCGCCGGGTCGGCCTCACCCTGCTGCACATACAGCCCGTAGGGGCCGCGCCGTACGGTGACCGCTTCACCCGTCTGCGGATGGTGGCCCAGGTCGCGCCTGCCTTCCTTGAGCGTCTCGCCCGCATCCTCCCCGGCGTCTATCGCCAGCGGCCGCGTGTACTTGCACTCCGGATAGTTGGCGCAACCGATGAAGCTGCCATGCCGGCCCAGCCGCAGGCCGAGCCGCCCGGCATGGCAAGCCGGGCACAGCCGCGGGTCGCCGCCGTCCTCGCGCGCCGGAAAGAAGTGCTCCCCCAGGTCCTGGTCCAGCGCATCAATGACATCGCTGATCTTCAGATCCCGCGTCTGCTCCACCGCGCGGGAGAACTGGTCCCAGAACGCCTGCATCACCGCGCGCCAGTCCACCCGGCCGCCGCTGATGTCGTCAAGCTGCTCCTCAAGCGACGCCGTAAACCCGGTGTCCACATAGCGTTCGAAGAAGCTGGTCAGGAACGCCGTCACCAGCCGGCCCCGGTCCTCCGGGATGAAGCGCTTGTTCTCCATCCGCACGTAGCTGCGGTCCCGCAGCACCGTCAGGATGCTGGCGTAGGTGGAAGGGCGGCCGATGCCCAACTCCTCCATGCGCTTTACGAGGCTTGCCTCGGAATAGCGGGGCGGTGGCTGGGTGAAGTGCTGGTCGGCCTGCACCTTGGCAAGGGCCAGCGGATCCTGCTCCTTCATCGGCGGCAGCATGCGGGACTCGTCCGGCGCGCTGCTGTCCGGCGCGTCGTCCACGTCCTCGCGGTACAGCTTCAGAAAGCCGTCGAAGGCGACGATGGAACCGTTGGCCCGCAACCGGGCGCGCTTGCCGGCGACGTCCACGGCAACCTGGTCCAACTCCGCCGACTGCATCTGCGACGCGACGGCACGCTTCCAGACAAGTTCATAGAGGCGCCGCTGCTCCGGGTTCAGGCGGTGGGCGACGCTGTCCGGGGTGCGGGTGACCTCCGTGGGACGGATGGCCTCGTGCGCCTCCTGGGCGTTCTTGGCCTTGCTGGTGTACTCGCGCGGGGCCGCCGGGACGTAGGTGGGGCCATAGGTATCGGCGACATGGCCGCGGATAGCCATCATGGCCTCCCGCGCCATCTGCACGCCATCGGTCCGCATGTAGGTGATTAGGCCCGTGGTCTCCCCATCAAGTTCCACGCCCTCATAAAGCTGCTGGGCGCAGCGCATGATGGCCTGCGCGCCCATGCCCAGCTTGCGGCTGGCCTCCTGCTGCAAGGTGCTGGTGGTGAAGGGCGGCGGCGGATGGCGCTTGACCCGCTTGCGCTCAACCGTTGCGACCGTAAACGCGTCCGCCTCCACGGTGGCCTTGGCGCGGTGGGCCAGGTCGGTGGTATTCAGGTCGAACTGGTCCAGCCTGCGGCCGTCCAGGTGCGTGAGGCGGGCGGTGAAGGGCGCGTCGGCCAGGGTGCGGAAATGCCCCTCGACCGTCCAGTACTCCCGCGGCTTGAACACCTCGATCTCGGCTTCGCGCTCGCAGATGATGCGGAGCGCCACGGACTGCACGCGCCCGGCGCTTCGGCTGCCGGGCAGCTTGCGCCACAGGACCGGGGAGAGCGTGAAGCCGACCAGATAGTCCAGGGCGCGCCGGGCCAGGTAGGCTTCTATGAGTGGCTGGTCCAGTTCGCGCGGGTGGGCGATGGCGTACTGGACGGCGGACTTGGTGATCTCGTTGAAGGTGATGCGATGGACGTGGACGCCGCGCAGCGCCTTTTTCTCGTCCAGCATGGCGCGAACGTGCCAACTGATCGCCTCGCCCTCACGGTCGGGGTCGGTCGCCAGATACAGCGTGTCCGCGCCCTTCAGCGCCTTGGCGATAGCCGAGACCTGGCGGTTGCCGCGCTCGTCGGCGGCCCAGTCCATCGCGAAGCCCTCCTCCGGACGGACGCTGCCGTCCTTGGGCGGCAGGTCGCGCACATGGCCGAAGCTGGCGAGCACGGTGTAGCCGCCGCCGAGGTACTTGTTGATGGTCTTGGCTTTGGCAGGCGATTCGACGACGACGACGTCAGTCATGGGTTCCTTACTGGGGAGCGCACGCGCGCCGGCCCCTCATCCGATCAGGGACACCTGATTGCCCGGCAACATTTGGACGCGGTGGTTCAGTTCCAAGGCCATCAGCGCCGCCTGCACCGCGTGGACCGACAACTGGCAGCGCCGCACCAACTCGTCAACCGGAGTGGGCGAAGCGCTGAGCAGCACTGCAACCTGCGCCACAACCGCCCGTAGGTCCAACGGTGCGTCGTAGCCTGGCGCCTCCTCCGCAAAGCCCAGGGGGGCCACTGGCTGGACGGCCTGGGGCAAGTTGGCGGTTACGTCCGCAGCGCTCTCCGTCAGGGTTGCCCCCTCCCGCAGCAGGTTGTTGGAGCCGCGGCACCGCGGGTCCAGCGGGGAGCCGGGGACGGCGAACACCGCCCGGCCCTCGTCCAAGGCGATCTGCGCGGTGATTAGGCTACCGGACTTGGGTGCGGCCTCTATGACCACGACACCCAGGGACAGCCCGGCGATTACCCGGTTGCGCCGTGGGAAATGCCGGGCTTGCGGCGCAGTGCCAAGCGGGGCTTCGGCCACCACCGCGCCGCCCTCCGCCACGCGGCGCTGCAAGTCGGCGTTCTCCGGCGGGTAGGTGACGTCCACCCCGCCTGCAATGGCTGCAATCGTGCGCCCAGTGCGGAGCGCGCCCTCGTGCGCCGCCGCGTCAATGCCGCGCGCCATGCCGGACACCACGACCAGCCCGGCCGTCGCAAGATCGGCGGCCAGCAGCTCCGCCATGCGCTGCCCGTTGATGGAAGCGTTGCGCGCGCCGACCAGCGCCACGGCACGGTCCAGCAGCAGGGCGGCGTTGCCGAGCACGGACAGCAGCGGCGGCGCCGGGTCGAAGGCTGCGAGGGCAGGCGGGTAGCCCGGGCCGTCAAGGAACACCATGCGTCCGCCCAGCTTTCCAAGCTGGTCCATCTCCCGCTTGGCGACCGAGGCGGATGGCGTGGATGGCGGCTCCGCCTTGCCGCCGGCGCGGGCCAGGCCGGGCAGGGCATCCAGGGCCTCCGCCGCCGAGGCGTAGCGGCGCAGCAGGCGGCGGTAAGTCACGGGACCGACGCCGTCGGTGCGGGCCAGGCGCAGGCGGTCTAGGCTTTCAGCTTGGTTCACTTGCCCTGGCCGATGCGCGGTTCGGTGCCGGCCAGCAGACGGCGTATGTTGCCCCCGTGCCGGACGAAGATGATGGCGGACACCACGGCGACGGCCAGGGCCGATGCAGTGCCGGCCCAGGCCAGCATCAGCAGCGGCGCCGCGGCAAACGCCAGCAACGACCCGGCGGAGGACTGCCGGGTCAGCCGCGCCGCTGCCAGCCACACCGCGCAAGCGCCTATCCCGACCGGCCACGCCGTACCCAGAACCATGCCCAGCCCGGTTGCGACGCCCTTGCCGCCGTTGCCGCGCATCCAGACGGAGGTGCAGTGCCCGGCGACGGCGGCCACCCCTGCCAGCAAGCCGGTTGCCGGCCCGCCCAGCCAGGCCCCCGCCAGCACCGCCAGCGTGCCCTTGCCCCCATCCAGCAGCAGCGTGGCCGCAGCGACGTCCTTGCGCCCGGTCCGCAGCACGTTGGTTGCGCCGATGTTGCCCGACCCCATTGCGCGTATATCGCCCAGCCCAGCCATTCGGGTAAGCAAGTATCCAAAAGGGATCGAACCCAGCAGGTGGCCGCCGAGGACAGCGAGCAGGGCTGCGAACCAGGTCATTGTCACGACCACCGCGTCCTGCTCCCTCTCCCTCCGGGAGAGGGTCGGGGTGAGGGGGCCTTGAGGCGAAGTCCAACCCCGATCCAGGGCCTTCGTCCGGCAGCGGCCACCGCTCCCCACTTTGCAGCGAAGGCCCCATCACCCCAGCCGTAAACCGGTTCACGGTTCGGCTCCGTAGGTTGAGGGAGTAGGACACCCTTCATTATCATCCGAACACCCGCCGGCCAGCCTTCCAAGTCCCAATCACACGCCCTTCCAGCGCGCGCCCATCAAAGGGAGTATTGGGCGCCTTGCCGGGTAGCAGCCCGGCCTCGACCTTCCAGGCCCGCTCCAAGTCGAACAGACACAGATCGGCCGCCGCGCCCTTGGCCAAGCGGCCCGCTGCGGCACCCAGGCGCCGGGCCGGGCTGGATGTGAGCAGCTCCAGCGCCCGCATCAGCGGCAGTCCGTTGCCGTGGACCTGCGCCAGCATCACCCCGAGCAAGGTCGCCAGCCCCGACCCGCCCGGCGTCGCCAGTGCGAACGGCAGGCGCTTGTCGTCGGCATCCCGCGGTTGGTGATCCGACGCAACGGCGTCCACCGTCCCGTCCGCAAGCGCCGCACACACGGCCAGCCGGTCGGACTCCGGCCGCAGCGGCGGCGACAGCTTGGCGTAGGTCCGGTAGTTGCCGATGGCCGTTTCGTTCAAGTCGAAGTACGGTGGTGCCGTGTCGCACGTAATGGGCAAGCCCGCGTGCTTGGCACGGCGTACCAGTTCAAGCGCCTCTGCCGTTGATATATGTGCGAAGTGCAGCGACCCGCCGGTCAGTTCCGCCAGCCGGATGTCCCGGGCGACCAGGATGGCCTCGGCGGCGGCGGGGATGCCGGGCAGGCCCATGCGGGTAGCAAGCGCTCCCTCCGTCGCCGCTCCGCCGTGAGACAATGCGTAGTCCTCGGGGTGTTGCACGATCAAGGCGCCGAAGCCGCGGGCGTAGGACAGCGCCATCCGCATCATCCGGGCATCGGCCACCGCGCGCTGGCCATCTGTGAAGGCGACGGCGCCAGCCTCCTGCAACAAGCCAATCTCCGCCATCTCCTCGCCCCGGCAGCCGCGGGTCACGGCGCCATACGGCAGGATGGTCAAGCTGCCGGTTTCCTCGCCGCGGGCGCGCAACAGGCGCACCAGGGCTGGGTCGTCTATGGCTGGCAGGCTGTCGGGCAGGGCAGCAAGGGTTGTGATACCACTGCTCGCGGCGGCACGGGCTGCGGACTTGATGGTCTCGCGATACTCGTAGCCGGGCTCGCCAAGTGCGGCGCGCATGTCCACCAGCCCCGGGCACAGGATCGCACCGTCGCACTCCATGACATCCGCGCCGTCAGGGCGGCCTAGGGCGGCGCCGAAGTCGGCGATGGCACCGCCCCGCACCAGCAGGTCGCCGTACTGGTCAAACCCGGTTGCCGGGTCCATCAGCCGCGCACCGGCCAGCAGAAGGTCACGCATTGCGGAGGCTTCCGCGGGACAGCACGTCCAGCACGGCCATGCGGACGGCGACGCCCATCTCAACCTGCTCGCCGATGACGCTGTGGACGGGATCATCGGCGACAGCACTGTCTATCTCCACGCCACGGTTCATCGGGCCGGGGTGCATGACGAGCACGTCGGGCTTGGCGCGGGACAGGCGGGCGGCATCGAGGCCAAAGAACCGGAAGTACTCCCGGGCGCTGGGGACCAGGCCGCGCGACATGCGCTCCTTTTGCAAGCGCAGCATCATCACGGCATCAACGCCTTGCAGCCCGGCGTCCATGTCGTGGAACACCTCCACACCCAAGTCGGCAGCTTCCGCGTGGATCAGCGTCGGCGGGCCGACGACGCGGACCCGGCCGCCCATCGTGGTCAGCAAGTGGATATTGGACCGTGCAACCCGGCTGTGCAGCACGTCGCCGCAGATAGCGACCTGCAGACCCTCCAAAGTGCCGCGGCGGCGGCGCAAGGTGAGGGCATCCAGCAACGCCTGCGTCGGGTGCTCGTGCGTGCCGTCGCCCGCATTGATTACGGCGCTGCTGACCTTCTGCGCCAGCAGGTTCGGCGCGCCGGACTGGTCGTGCCGCACCACCAGCAAGTCGCAGCGCATGGCGTTCAGGGTGGACGCGGTGTCCAGCAGCGTCTCTCCCTTGTTCACGCTCGATGTGCTGACCGACATGTTGATGACGTCTGCGCCCAGGCGCTTCCCCGCAAGCTCGAAGCTGGTGCGGGTGCGGGTGCTGTCTTCATAGAACAAGTTGATGAGCGTCCGTCCCCGCAACAGGTCCCGCTGCGTCTTGCCGGATCGGTTGAGTAGGACGTAGCTCTCGGCCAAGTCCAGCAATGCCGTGATTTCAGGCGGATACAGTCCTTCGATCTTCAGCAAGTGGCGGTGTGGGTAGTGCATCAGGCCGCGGCTTGCGCGATGCGGGCCAAGGCTTCCTCACGGCCCAGCGCCGCAAGGGTCAGGTCTATTGGCGGGCTGGTCATGCTGCCGGTCAGCGCCGCACGAAGGGGTTGCGCGACCTGGCCCAGCTTGCGGCCAGACGCCTCGGCATAGGCGCGCAGGGCATGGTCCAAGGCGGGGGCAGTGAAGTCGGTTGCGTCCAGTGCTGCGGCCAGCGGCGGCAACGACGCCTTGGCCTCGGGCGTCAACTGCGCCTGCGCCTTTGGTTCCAGCACGAGAGGAGTCGGGCGCACCAGGAAAGCCGAACTTTCAGCAAGTTCAACCAGGGTTTTGGCCCGCTCTTTCAAGGCTGGCATCAGTTGGTGCAGCCGCGTCAGCGCCGTATCATCCACTGTGTGGCCGAGTGCCCGGAGGCGGCCGGCCACGTCCTGGGTTAGCCGGCCGTCATCGGCGCGGCGCAGCCATATGCCGCCCAGGTTGCTGATCTTGGCCGGGTCGAGGCGGGCGGCGGACTTGCCGACCCCATCCAGGTCGAACAGCCGGATCATTTCGCCACGGTCCAGCACCTCGTGGTCGCCATGGCCCCAACCCAGGCGCAGAAGGACGTTGCACATCGCCTCCGGCAGTATTCCTTGCTGCTGGAAATCTAGGACGCTGGTGGCGCCATGCCGCTTGGACAGTTTGCCGCCATCCGCCCCGTGGATCAGCGGCAGATGCGCGAAGCGGGGCAGCTCCCAGCCCATTGCGGCGAACACCTGCATCTGCCTGAACGTGTTGGTCATATGGTCATCGCCGCGGATGACGTGGGTGATGCCCATGTCGTGGTCGTCCACCACGACAGCGTGCAGATAGGTCGGCGTGCCATCGCTGCGAAGGATGATCATGTCGTCCAGTTCGCCGTTGGCCACCCGGACCGTGCCCTGCACCAGGTCTTCCACAACGGTTTCGCCCTCCTGCAGGGCGCGGAGGCGGATGACGGGTTTGACGCCTGCAGGCGCATCCGCCGGGTCACGGTCCCGCCAGCGCCCGTCGTAGCGGGGGGGGCGGCCCTCGGCCATCGCGCGCTCCCGCATCTCCCGCAACTCCTCGGCGCTGGTGTAGCAGCGGTAGGCGTTGCCGGCCTCCAGCATCGCTAGGGCGACTTCGGCATGGCGCGCCTGGCGGGCGGACTGGAACACGGGCGCTTCGTCGGGCTGGATGTCCAGCCAGGCCAGGGCGTCCAGGATGACCTGGGTGTTCTCGGGCGTGCTGCGCTCGCGGTCCGTGTCCTCGATCCGCAGCAGGAACCGGCCGCCGTGGTGGCGGCTGAACAGCAGGTTGAACAGGGCGGTGCGGGCGCCGCCGATGTGCAACTGGCCGGTCGGGCTAGGGGCGAAGCGGGTACGGATGGGCGTGTCATTCGGCATGGTGGCTGCATAACACGCCCGGCGGTGGCGTGAAGGGGCGGGGCAGTCTAGCGTCCCCTATGGGAGGGGCCGTGCAGCACGCCATCACCGCCGCCAATGCCGTCCTGCTCCAGCTTCGGTTGCCCCGGCTTGCCGCGTTCTGGCACGCCTGGGTCGAGGCGGAGCGGGGGCGGTTCGTGCCCTGGCTGGCCGTAGCCGCAATGGCCGGAGTCGTATGCTACTTCGCGCAACCCGTGGAACCGCCGGCCTGGGCCGGAGCCGCCGCAGTTGGGACCTCCCTGCTGGCGTGCGCCGCCGGTTGGCGCCATCCGGTGTCGCGCGCCGCGACTTTGGTGGCGCTGGCGGCAACGGCCGGCTTCCTTTCCGCGCAGATGCAATCCCGCCGGACCCTGCCCATTGAGGCCATTCCGTCCAAGGCCGTCGTCCTGACCGGCGTCGTGCGCGCCGTGGACATCCTGCCGGAGGGGCGCCGGGTCACGCTGTCGTTTGCGCGACTGGACCCGGCGCAAGCGCCGCTTGCCCGTGCCGTGCGGGTGCGCTTGCGCCGGGGCGACGCGGTGGAGCTGTCCGCCGGGGACCGCGTGCAGATCCGCAGCCTGATCCGGCCCCCGGCACCGCCGGCCTATCCCGGGGCGTGGGACTTGCAGCGGGACGCCTACTTCTCCGGCCTGGGCGCCTCTGGCTATGCCCTGAACCCGGTCGTTATCCTTGAACGGGCACAGCCGGCCGGCACTGGCGCAATGCTGCAAGCGTTGCGGGACGGCATCGCCCGCCGCGTCCTGCAGGGGCTGCCAGGTCCGCAGGGTGCGGTGGGCAGCACGCTGCTGACCGGGACGACGCTGGCAATCCCGCAGTCCGACCGGGAGGCGTTCCGCGACTCCGGCCTGGCGCACCTGCTGGCAGTGGCCGGGTTGCACATCGGCATCGTGATGGGCCTATTCATGGGCACGACCCGGTTGGGCCTTGCCGCCATCGAGCACACGGCGCTGCACTGGCCGACCAAGGTCATCGCCGGGCTGGCGGCACTGGCGGCCGGGGCGGCTTACCTCCTGCTGACCGGGGCGCATGTGCCAATCATGCGGAGCTTTGCCATGGCCTGTCTGGTGACGCTCGGCATCATACTCGGACGCCGGGCGCTGTCGCTGCGCGGGCTGACCCTGGCCGCCGCCGCCATCATCCTGATCGCCCCGAACGAAGTCGTGGGTGTCAGCTTCCAAATGAGTTTCGCCGCCGTGCTCGCATTGATTTCCGGCTATGAGGCGATGCGTCCGGTGCTGGCACGGCTGCATGGGGACAGCATGCGGCTGCGCGTGCTGTCCCACGCGGCGGCGTTGACGTTGACCAGCCTGCTGGCCGGCACGGCGTCCGCCCCGTATGGCGCCTACCACTTCGGCCACATGCAACTCTACTTCATCCTGGCCAACCTGCTTGCGGTCCCGCTGTGCGCCTTCTGGGTGATGCCGGCAGGGTTGCTGGCCTTAGCGCTGATGCCGCTGGGGCTGGAGCGGCTGGCCTTGGTGCCGATGGGGTGGGGGATCGAGGCCATCCTATGGATCGGGCGTACCGTGTCGTCCTGGCCGGCGGCCACCTTGCCGGTACCCGCGATGCCCGGCTGGGGGCTAGTGGTGTTCAGCCTCGGGCTGGCCTGGCTGGGGCTGTGGCGGTCCCGGATGCGGCTGGCCGGGGTGCCGGTGATGCTGGCAGGCCTGCTGTCGCCATTGGCCAACCCACCGCCGGATCTGCTGATGTCCAGCGACGCCCGGTTGATCGCCGTTCGGGACCAGGGTGCGGACGGCGCCTATTGGGTGCAGGCGAGGTCCGGCGCGTCCAAGTTCGTGCGCGCAGCTTGGCAGGACCACCTTGCGGCGGGGCCGTTACGGACCATGGCGGGGGAGCCGCCAGGCTTGTGCACGGCCACGGAGTGCCGGGTGGACCGGGCAGGGCTGCTGCTGTTGCGGGACAGCGCACGCGCCACGGAGTGCGGCGGGGTGCGCCTGCTTGTCTCAGCCGAGCCGGCGCGAGGTGAATGCCCAGCCGAAGTGCCTTATCTGGACCGGTTCAGCGTCTGGCGGGATGGTGCCCACGCCGTTTGGTTCACGTCCGATGGTACGCGGATTGTATCCGACCGCGCCTACCGCGGGACGCGGCCCTGGGTGCCTCCTCTGCCGATACCACGACGCAACGTGCCGAACCTGCCCATGGCGGTTGTTGAAGAACTGCCGTTGGCGACTGAGGAGTAGGCGCTCCTCCCGGCCCCAGATGACGCCTCAGAACTTCCGAAGCAACGCCACCAACCGGCCCTGCACCTTGACCCGGTCCGCCGGGAAAATGCGTATCTCATGCCGCTTATTCGCCGGTTCCAGCGCGACCGAGTTGCCACGACGGCGCAACCGCTTCAGCGTCACCTCGGCATCGTCAATAAGTGCGACGACGATCTGGCCGTTGTCGGCAGACTCGCCCTTGCGGATGACCACAGTGTCCCCGTCCAAGATGCCGGCCTCCACCATCGAGTCCCCGGCGACCTCCAGCGCGTAGTGCTCGCCATTGCCCAGCAGGGCCACGGGCACCTCGATATGGGCACCTGCGTCGCGCAACGCCTCGATCGGCAAACCTGCGGCAATCCGGCCATACAATGGCAGTTGCACCGCGGCGGCCTCATTTGCAGCCCGCACGCCGGGTAGCCTGCCAGAAAAATCGCCTTTGATCACATTGGGCGAGAAAACGGGCGCCTCGGCCTCGGGCGCGTCTGCTGCTGCCTCGAAGCTTGCAAGCACACCGTTGGGGATACGCACCACCTCCAACGCGCGGGCGCGGTGGTGGCGCCGGCGCAGGAAGCCGCGCTCCTCCAGGGCGGAGATCAGCCGGTGAATGCCGGACTTGGAGCGGAGCTGCAACGCATCCTTCATCTCCTCGAAGCTTGGGGAGAAGCCGGTCGCCTTCAGGTGCTTGTCAATGAAGATCAGCAACTCGTGCTGCTTGCGCGTCAACATGGCCGGCCAACCCTTGAGTGCCTGGCCTGGCTCCGCCGGCGAATCGGCGGCGACTGGGAACAAACCGGCAACCCCTATGTTCTAGGTTGGTTCGCCTGCCCGCGTCAACCTCGATCTGTCAAAGCCCAAACGCATCCAGCCGTAGGATGGAAACAAGCGCTCCCGCTTGGATTGCCGACGCGTTGGGCGGGCGCATGACCAGCGCGTCCGCCTGGGCCAGCGTCCGCATCATGGACGAGTCCTGCCGCGGGAACGGCATGACCAGTTCGGCACCGTCCGGCCCCGGGCGGAGTGCCGCGCGCAGGTAGTCCTCGCGGTGGTCGTTGGCCGGCAGGTCCGTGCCGAGCGGCAACGGCGTCAACGGCAAGGCCGCGCCGGGCAGTCCGGACAGCCGCGCCAGCGCCGGCCACAGGAACAGCACGGCGCACACCAGCGCGGACACCGGGTTGCCGGGCAGGCCGAGCACCGGAATTCCGCCCAGTGTCCCGGACAGCAACGGCTTGCCCGGCCGCATGGCGATCCGCCAGAAGCCAAGTGCAAAATCCGGCCCAAGCCCGTCCCGCACCAGGTCGTGCTCGCCAACGCTGGCACCGCCGGTCGTCACGAGCATGTCCAAGCCGGATAGATGCCGCACGGCACCTGCCAGGGCGGCCAGGGAATCGCGCGCGATCGGCAGCAGCATCGGCTCCCCCCCGCCCGCGCGCACTAGGCCCGCCAGCGCGTGGGCGTTGGAGCTCACGATGCCGCCGGGACCGATGGGGTCGCCCGGCAGCCCGATCTCGTCACCGGTGGCCAGGATGCCGATGCGTGGGCGGCGGTGGACGGTGGCCCAGGCGTGGTTGCCGGCCGCGGCCAGCCCGATGGTCCGCGCGCCAAGCCGGATGCCGGCGGGCGCCAACTCGTCCCCGGCCGAGAAGTCCAAGCCCGCCGGCCGGATGTGCTGGCCAGGCTGGACCGCTACACCCAAGGTGATCCGGTCAGCCTCGGCCCGCACGTCTTCCTGGATAATAACGCTGTCCGCACCGGGCGGCACGACGCTGCCGGTGAACAGGCGCACCGCCTGGCCAGGCCCGGCCTGACCTGCATAAGGGTGCCCAGCCGGCGCGCTTCCGACGACTTGCAGGACCGCGCCGAGTTGGCCATCCGCGGCGCGCAAGGCGTACCCGTCCATCGAAGACACCGCGGCCGGTGGCATCGTGAGCCGGGCGGTCAACGCCGCCGCCGTCACGCGGCCCCAAGCGTCCGATAGCGCGACGATTTCTGCCGGCGTGGGGCGCAGCGGAGCGAGGATACGTGCCCGGGCCTCGGCGACCGACAACACAGGGCTAGTCCTGACGGAAGGCGCCGGACTTGCCGCCGTCCTTGTGGACAACCCGCAGGCCATCAATCCGCATCCCCCGGTCCACGGCCTTGCACATGTCATAGACCGTGAGCGCGGCGACGCTGGCGGCCGTCAGCGCCTCCATCTCCACCCCAGTGCGCCCCGTCGTCCGCACGGTCGCCGCGATCTCGATCCCAGAACCGTCGGGGGCCGGCGCAAGGTCCAAGGTAACGGCCGAAATAGGAAGGGGGTGGCACAAGGGGATAAGGTCTGCGGTGCGCTTGGATGCCATGATGCCCGCCAACCGGGCCACGCCCAGGACATCGCCCTTCTTGGCCTGCCCGGACACGATCAGCGCCAGGGTGTCCGGCTGCATCAATACAACCGTCCGGGCCGTCGCCGTCCGGCTGGTGTCCGGCTTAGCGGAGATGTCCACCATCACCGCCTGGCCCGCGGCGTCGAAGTGGGTCAGAGCTGTGTTGGCCAGTGCGGTCATGCGTCCTGGCCCAGCAGTGCCCGCGTTGCCGCGCCGACGTCCGTCTGCCGCAGCAAGCTCTCCCCAACCAGGAAACACGACGCCCCGGCCGCTTGCAGCCGCAGGACATCGGCATGACTGCGTATGCCGCTCTCTGCCACCAGGAACCGGTCGGACGGAACGTGCGACGCAAGCTCCTCCGTCGTCGTCAGATCAGTTGCCAAGGTCTTGAGGTTGCGGTTGTTGATACCGATCAACTGCGTCTCCAAACCCAGCGCGCGGTCAAGCTCGTGGCGGCTATGGACCTCGACCAGGACGTCCATGTCCAGCGCCCGGGCTAACTCTTCCAACTCCCGCGCCTTGCCGTCAGTCAGCGCCGCCATGATAAGCAGCACGCAATCCGCGCCCATCGCCCGGCTCTCGTAGATTTGCCAGGTGTCCAGCATGAAGTCCTTCCGCAGCACCGGCAGCTCTACGGCGGCACGCGCCGCGCGGAGATGGTCGGCGTCGCCCTGGAAATACGGCCCATCCGTGAGCACCGACAGGCAAGTCGCGCCCGCTGCGGCGTAGGCCTTCGCCAACTCGGCCGCGTCGAAGTCCTTCCGGATTATTCCTGCGGAGGGCGAAGCCCGCTTGATCTCCGCTATCAGGCCAAACCGCCCGGCGCCGACCGCGTGCTTCAGCGCGTGGCCAAACCCGCGCGTCGGCTTGCGCCTGGCGTCCACGCGCCCGGCCAGTGTCGCCAGGGGCAGCACGGCCTGGCGGCGGGACACCTCGGCCAAGGTATCGGCGCAAATCTGCGCCAGGGCGTCTGGCAAGGCCGCATCCATGGGAAGGCTCCAAATGATCTTAGCCGGTTGCCCGGCGCAGCTTATCTAGTGCCGCACCGGCCTGCCCGCCGTCAATCGCTGCCCCGGCTAGCGCCGCCCCTTGACGGAGATCCCCCGCAAGGCCCGCGACGATCAGCCCGGCAGCAGCATTCAGCACTACGGTGTCCCGATATGCGCCGGGCGCGCCGCCAAGCAAGGCCAGCAAGGCCGCCGCGTTGGTCGCCGGGTCGCCGCCGCGCAGGGCTTCTATGGGCGACGTGGCGAGTCCGGCCATTTCCGGCGTAACCGTGAAGGCGCGCAGGACGCCATCGCACAACTCCACGACTTCGCTGCCGCCGGCCACCGTCAGCTCGTCCAGCCCCAAACCATGTACCAACCATGCGCGCTCGGTCCCAAGCTCGCCCAAAGTCTCCGCCATGGGACGCAACCACTTCGGATCATATACACCCGTAAGCTGCCGACGCACGCTGGCCGGGTTCGCCAACGGCCCGAGCAGGTTGAAGATCGTCCGCGTTCCCAACTCCACCCGCGGACCCGCGGCATGGCGCAAGGCGGCGTGGTGCCGGGGCGCGAACAGGAACGCGCAACCGGCGTCCCGTAGCACCGTGGGCAGGCGGTCCAGCGGCACGTCCACGTTGACGCCCAACGCCGTCAGTACGTCAGCCCCACCAGTCAACGAGGACAGGTTGCGGTTGCCGTGCTTTGCCACTGGTACGCCGCATCCTGCCAGGACGAAGGTGACGGCCGTGGACACGTTCAGCGTTCCCGCGCCGTCGCCGCCGGTGCCGCAGACGTCCATCGCCCCGTCTGGTGCCGCTACCGCTGCCATGCGCGCGCGCATGGCCCGGACGGCGCCTGTCAGTTCGCTAACCGTTTCCCCACGCACCCGCATCGCCATCAGCATCCCTGCGATCTGGGCGGGCGTTGCCTCGCCGGACATGATGATGCCGAACGCCGCCTCCGCCTCTTCGGCCGACAGCGCCGCACCGTCGGCGAGGCGCGCCAGAACCGGTTTCAGGGTGGACAAGCTACGCCGCGCGGGCCGCTTGGCCAGAGGCGGGGGCGTTGGCCCCGCGTGCGATGGCCATGAAGTTGGCTAGGATGTCGTGGCCGTGCTCGGACGCGATGCTCTCCGGGTGGAACTGCACGCCGAACACCCGAAGGGTGCGGTGGCGCAGGCCCATGATGGTGCCATCCCCCGTCCAGGCCGTCGCTTGCAGAGCGTCCGGCAGGGTCGCGGTGTCCACGATCAGGCTGTGGTAGCGCGTCGCCTGGAACGGGGTGGGCAAGCCGGCAAACACGTCGGTGCCGCCGTGCCGCACCGGGCTAACCTTGCCGTGCATCGGCACGGGCGCCCGCACCACGTCGCCGCCGAACACTTGGCCGATGGCTTGATGGCCAAGGCAGACGCCCAGCACCGGGACGCGCCCGGCAGCGGCACGGATCAGGTCGCAGCAAATCCCGGCCTCGTTCGGCGTACGCGGCCCCGGGGACAGAACGATCGCGTCCGGCGCGCTATCCATCGCCTGCTGCACGGTCCAGGCATCGTTGCGCACGACCCGGCACTGCTCGCCAAGATCACCAAGGAAATGAACGAGGTTGAAGGTGAAGCTGTCGTAGTTGTCTATCAACAGGATCATGGCGTCAGGCCTTCAGGGCGGCGAAGCGCACGGCTTCTTCGGCGGCGCGGAACAGGGCGCGGGACTTCTGCCGGGTCTCCTCCCACTCGCCTTTGGCGGTGCTGTCGGCCACGACGCCGCCGCCGGCTTGCACGAACATGGTGCCGTCCTTCACGACGGCGGTGCGCAGGCCGATGCAGGTGTCCATCGTGCCGTTGGCTGCGAAGTAGCCGATGCAGCCGGCATAGATGCCCCGGCGCGTCGGCTCCAGCTCCTCGATGATCTCCATCGCCCGTATCTTGGGCGCACCCGTCAGCGTGCCAGCGGGGAAGCCGGCGACCAGCGCGTCCAGCGCGTCCAGGCCGGGCCGCAGCTTGCCCTCGACGGTGGAGGACATGTGCATGACGTGGCTGAACCGCTCGACGGCGAAGCTCTCGGTCACGCGCACGCTGCCCAGCTCCGCGACCCGGCCCACGTCGTTGCGGCCGAGGTCCAGCAGCATCAGGTGCTCCGCCCGCTCCTTGGGGTCGGACAGCAGGTCGGCCTCCAGCGCGCGGTCCTGCTCGGGCGTGGCGCCGCGCGGACGGGTGCCGGCCAGGGGGCGCAACAGGACGGTGCCGTCGCGCAGGCGCACCAGGACCTCCGGACTGCTGCCCACGACCGCAAAGCCGCCGAAGTCCAGGAAGAACAGGAACGGTGCCGGGTTGATGCGGCGCAGCGCCCGATAGAGCGCAAACGGTGGCAGGGCGAAGGGCACGGAGAAGCGCTGGCTTGGTACGACCTGGAAGGCGTCGCCCGCGGCGATGTACTCCTTCATGCGGTCCACCATGGCCATGAACTCGGCCTTGGTCAGGTTGGACTGCGGCTCCGGCTGCGGCGGCAACGCGACGGGCGGTCCGGCGTGGGGCAGGGGGCGCAGCAGCGCGGCGTCGGCCTGCGCCAGGGCCGCCTGCGCCCCGTCCCATGCGGCCTGGGCGGAGACGCCGGGCTGCGGATAGATCGGCGCGGCAAGGGTCAGCTCGTCCCGCACGTTGTCGAACACGGCGAACACGGTGGGCCGGATCAGGATGGCCTCGGGCAGTCCGATGGCGTCCACATTCTTGGCTGGTAGCCTCTCCATCAGCCGCACCATGTCGTAGCCGAGGTAGCCGACCAGCCCGCCCAGCATCGGCGGCAGGTGGTCGGGCACGTCGAGTTGCGCTTCCTGGATCAGGGCGCGCAGGCTGTCCAGCGCCGGGCGGCCGTCGGGCACGAAGGCGTGCGGGGCGGACCGGGCGTGGCGGTTGACCTCCGCCTGGCCTCCGCGGCAGCGCCACACCAGATCGGGGTCCATGCCGATAATGGAGTAGCGGCTGCGGGCCGACCCACCCTCTATGCTTTCCAGCAGGAACGAGTTGGGGCGGCCGTGCGCCAGCTTCAGGAAGGCGCCGACCGGGGTTTCCAGGTCGGCGACGCCCGTGGTCCAAACCAAGGTGCCGTGGCCGGCCTCATACTTCGTGCGGAACAGGGCCTCGGTGGGCGGGATCGCGTTCATGGTGCCGTGCTTGGCCTAGGATGGGGGCTGGACGATGCTGTCCAGCACGCGCTGGTTCACGGTGGGCCGCAGCCGGGCGCGGATCGCCCCGGCATAAAGGTTCTGCAAGTCCTGGCCCATGCCCTCGCTCAACTGACGGCGGATTTGCCCGGCCCCCAACGGATCGGCGCCTATGTCGGGCACATTCGACTCCGCGGGTGAGAGCACGAGAAAGGCATCGGGCGCTTCGATCATCGTCGGCTCCCGCAGCCTCAGCCGGAAAGCGGCGTCCGCCACCTCGCGCGGGATGCCGGGTGGCGGGGCACCCCGGGTCAGGGGCGGCGTCCGCTGCAGGCGCAAGCCGGCGACCGTGGCGGCGTCTTCCAGGCTGCCGGCCTGCGCGTCGGTCAGTATTTTTGCGGCAACCGCCTCCTGCGACTTGCGCTGCGCGGCGCGCACCCAGTCTGCCCGCACCTGCTCCTCCACCGACGCGAATGGCTTAGGCGCGGACGCGGTCAGGTCTTCTACCACGACGGCGAAGTGGCTGCCCTCCGGCCCTTCGGCTACGTGCGGCGGCTCGCCCTTGGCCAGCGCAAAGGCGGCGGTGATGACGGCTTGCCGCTGGGCCGGCGTGCCGGGGATCGGGGCAGGCCCGCCCTCCGGGGTATTGCCCTGGGCGTCCAAGCTGCCGGATACGGCGGCGGCGCCGATGTCGGCGGGGATCTCGTCCAGCGTCGGGCTGGCGGCCACAGCGTCCTCCAGCAGGCCGATGCGGGTGTAGATGCCGTCGGCGGCACGGTCCCGGGCGACACGCAGGCGGATTGCAGCGGTTTCGGCGTCCAGCGTCGTGCTCCGCCCGGGCGTGACCTTCACGACCTGGAACACGCTCGTCCCAACAGGGCCCACCACGGCGTCGGGTGCGGCGCCGAACACCGCTCCTGCCAAGTTCGCCGCCGGGATCTCGGATCGGAGCGCATCGTTCAGCGGGATCACAGACGCCTTTGGTCCAGCCTGCTTCTGGATGTCCTCCCAGGACGCTCCTGCGGTCCAAGCCGTGGCAAGGCCCGCCGCCGCAGCCTCGTCCGGCGCCACGATGATGCGGACGGACCGGCGCTCGGGCACGACGAACTCGGATTGGTGTGCGTCCCAGTAGGCCTGGATCTCGGCGTCGGTCACCTCCTCCGGCCGGGCGATGGTGTCCGTGGTCAGGACGACCGCTTTGATCCGCCGGAACTCCGCCGCGCTGTACAAGGGCAGGTTGTTGTCATACTGCCGTTGCAGGTCGTCCGCCGTGGGCGCAGGCGGCTCGGGCGCCGTGCCGAACGGCACCTCGACGTACTCAGCCACCCGTGTCTCGCGCTGCAGGTCGAAGACGGCGCGTGTTAAGACGTCCGGCGGGGCTGCGCCGGCGGTCACGGCCTCCATCAACTGGTTCTGCGCGAGGTTGGCGCGGACCTGCTCCAAAAATCGGGCTTCGGTCAGGTTGTTCTCGCGCATCACCTGGTTGAAGCGGCTGCGGTCGAACACGCCTGCAGTGCCGCGGAAGGCGGGGATGTCGAACACGGCGCGTCGGACCTCCTCCGGCGGAACGACGATGCCAAGCTGGGTGGCTTGCTCGTCCACCCCGGCCTCCATCACCATGCGCTCCAGGGTCTGCCCGGCTACGCCGCGGCTGATGGCGGGGGTTGGCTGCACCCGCCCGCCCAACATGCGGGACACCTGGTCCAGCGCGCGGCGGTACTGCGCCTGGAATTCGTCCGGCCCGATGCGACGGGTGCCGACTTGGGCCACGCTGCTGTCAACCGCCATGTCCTGCACGACGCCCGACACGCCCCACAGCCCGAACGAGGCGATCAGGACGACGAAGAAGGCGCGGGCGGCCCAGGTGCCCAGGAAGCGGCGGAAGAATGCAAGCATGGCGGTCAGGTCCCAATCGGCGCCCGCACCATAGGCATGGTGGCCACGGGATGCCAGCCGCGGCAGGCGCAATCCGCCAACCCGCACGCCCGCAACCGCCTCCCATTCGCATATACGCCGCCGCCGGTATAAGGACCGCCACCACATGCGGGACCCTGGAATGCGACCACTGATTGCCGGCAATTGGAAGATGAACGGCCTGCGCGCTGCCGCGGCGCAACTGGCTGCGGCCTTGCGCGGCGGCGCTCAAGGGTGCGACCTGCTGGTGTGCCCGCCCGCCACGGTGCTGGCGGAGGTCGCTGGGCTGCTCGCCGGTAGCCCGGTAATGGTGGGCGGGCAGGATTGCCACCCCGACACGTTGGGCGCGCACACGGGTGACCTGTCGGCTGCTATGCTGCTGGACGCCGGAGCGTCCTGGGTCATCCTGGGCCACTCCGAACGCCGGCAGGCCCATGGAGAAACGGACGCTCTCGTACGGCGCAAGGCCGCCGCCGCCGCCGCCGCCGGGCTAAAGCCTATCGTGTGCGTCGGCGAGACCGAGGCGCAGCGCGAGGCCGGGCAGGCCCGCACAGTCGTCGGCAACCAATTGGCTGGCAGCCTCCCCCCTGGCTTCAATGGCGTGATCGCGTATGAGCCGGTCTGGGCTATCGGCACCGGCCGGGTTCCAACCGAGGCCGACGTTGCGGCCATGCACGCCCACATCCGCCGGCAGCTCGTGGCCGATCTGGGGGAGGGCGGGGCCGGGCTTCGCATCCTCTATGGTGGCTCGGTCAAGCCCGGCAACGCCGCTGTCTTGCTCGGCATGGCGGAGGTCGGCGGGGCACTGGTCGGCGGGGCCAGCTTGCAGGCCGAGGACTTCATGGGGATCGCGCGGGCAGCGGCAGCTTAGCGCCTGGCGGCGGCGCGGCGGCACACTTTGCAAGCCAGCCGCAGCCGCGCTAGGAACGCGCGCCCCGAGGAACCCGTCCCATGACCACCGCCCTGCTGATCGTCCACCTGTTCGTGACCCTCGCCCTGATCGGCGTCGTGCTGATCCAGCGGAGCGAGGGCGGGGGATTGGGAATCGGCACGTCCCAGGGCATGGGCGGCTTCATGTCGGGACGGGGCACGACCAACTTGCTGACACGAACGACCGCCATCCTGGGCACGGCCTTCTTTGTGCTGTCCCTGACCCTGGCGCTGCTGAACCGCGGTGCGGTGGGCGCTGGGCGCCCGTCGCTGCTCGACAACCCGCCGGCTAGCGCCCCCGCTGCGCCGCCCGCGGAAGCGCCGCCTGCTGCGCCCCGGGGGCCTTCGGTTCCGACGAACTAGGGGTGTGCCGCCGCCGGGCTGCAATGCCGCGGCCGGGGTGTTGCCGCAGCCCGTAGCCAGTGTATCAGGGCCGCCCATGACGCGGTTCGTATTCATCACCGGCGGCGTGGTCTCGTCCCTCGGCAAAGGCATCGCATCCGCGGCCTTGGGCGCGCTGTTGCAGGCGCGCGGCTACAGCGTGCGTCTCCGCAAGCTCGACCCCTACCTCAACGTGGACCCCGGGACTATGAGTCCGTATCAGCACGGGGAGGTATTCGTCACCGACGATGGTGCCGAGACCGATCTGGACCTGGGCCACTACGAGCGCTTCACCGGCGTCCACGCGACCCAGGCCGACAACGCGACGACCGGGCGCATCTACTCCGAAGTGATCGCGAAGGAGCGCCGGGGCGACTACCTTGGTGCCACCGTCCAGGTCATCCCGCACATCACCGACGCCATCAAGGAGGCGATCACCCGCGACACCGACGGGCTGGATTTCGCGCTGATCGAGATCGGCGGCACCGTGGGCGACATCGAGAGCTTGCCGTTTCTCGAAGCCATCCGCCAGCTCAGCAACGAGCTTGGCCCGGCAGGGACCATGTTCGCCCACCTCACGCTCGTACCCTACATCTCATCCGCCGGGGAACTGAAGACCAAGCCGACCCAGCACTCCGTCAAGGAGCTGCTGAACGTCGGCATCCAACCGCAGATGCTGCTGTGCCGCTGCGACCGGCAAATCCCGGATGCCGAGCGCCGCAAGATCGCCAGCTTCTGCAACGTGCGCCCGCAGGCCGTCATCGGCGCGCTGGACGTGGACACCATCTACGCCGTGCCGATCAGCTACCACCGGGAAGGCATGGACCGGGAGGTGCTGCGCCACTTCGGCCTGCCCTTCGATGCCGAACCGGACCTTAGCCCCTGGCAGCGCATCGTGGACTTGGTCCGCGCGCCCGAGGGCGAGGTGCGGATCGCGGTCGTCGGCAAGTACACCAACCTGCTCGACAGCTACAAAAGCCTGGCCGAGGCGCTGAACCACGGCGGGATCGCCAACCGGGTGCGCGTCCACTTGGAATGGGTGGACAGCCAAATCTTCGAGCAGCCGGACGCTGTCGCCCGGCTGGAAGGCGTACACGGCATCCTGGTGCCCGGCGGCTTCGGCGAGCGCGGGACGGAGGGCAAGATCGCCGCCGTGCGGTTCGCACGGGAGCGCCGCGTGCCGTTCTTCGGCATCTGCTTCGGCATGCAGATGGCCGTCATCGAGTGCGCGCGGAACCAGGCCGGCCTGCACGATGCTTCCAGCACCGAGTTCGGCCCCTGCGGGAATCCGGTCATCGGCCTGCTGACGGAATGGGCCAGGGGCAACGAAATGGAGCGGCGCCAGGCCGGCGGCAACCTAGGCGGCACAATGCGCCTCGGCGCCTACCCAGCGGAGCTTGCCCCGGACTCGCTGGCGGCGGCCGTCTATGGCACGACCCACATCCATGAACGCCACCGCCACCGCTGGGAGGTCAACGTGCACTACCGCGAAGGGATCGAGGCGCAGGGGCTGCGGTTCTCCGGCATGTCTCCGGACGGCATCCTGCCGGAGATCGTGGAGCGCCCGGACCACCCGTGGTTCATCGGCGTGCAATATCACCCGGAACTGAAGTCGAAGCCGCTGGCGCCGCACCCGCTGTTCACAGGCTTCGTGCGGGCCGCCGTGAAGCAGTCGCGGCTTGTCTGACACCCCCGCCGAAACGCGGACCGTCCGGGTCCGCGACGTGGAGATCGGCAACGACCGGCCCTTCGTGCTGATCGCCGGCCCCTGCCAGATCGAGTCGGAGGCGCATGCGTTCGAGATGGCGGACGCCTTGGCCGGCATTGCCCGGGTTGCCGGGGTGCCGTTGATCTATAAGTCCAGCTACGACAAGGCGAACCGCACCAGCGGCGGCGCGGCGCGCGGCGTCGGCATCATCCGCGGCCTGAGCATCCTGGCGGCCGTCCGCGAGCGCTTCCGCATCCCCGTGCTGACCGACGTCCACGCCCCCGACCAGTGCGACCCGGCGGCCGAGGCCGTGGACATCCTGCAAATCCCCGCCTTCCTGTGCCGCCAGACCGACCTGCTGCTGGCTGCCGGCGAGACCGGGCGGGCGATCAACATCAAGAAGGGCCAGTTCCTGGCGCCCTGGGACATGGCCAACGTCGCCGCCAAGATCGCCGACACCGGCAACGAGAGCATCTTGCTGACCGAGCGCGGCGTCAGCTTTGGCTACAACACATTGGTGACGGACTTTCGCGGGCTGCCGGTGATGGCGCGCACGGGCTACCCGGTCGTGTTCGACGCTACGCACGCCGTCCAGCAACCGGGCGGGCAGGGCGGCTCATCCGGCGGGCAGCGCGAGTTCGCGCCGGTCCTGGCCCGCGCCGCGCTGGCAGTCGGCGTTGCCGCGCTGTTCATCGAGACGCACCAGGACCCGGACGCCGCCCCCAGCGACGGCCCGAACATGATCCCGCTGCGGGAGATGCCGGCGCTGATCGCCGGGCTACGCGCCTTGGACGACTTCATGAAGCCGCGCCTGACCTCGACAACCACGGGAACCCCGCCCTGATGAGCGCCATCGCCGACCTGATCGCCCGTGAAGTGCTGGACAGCCGAGGCAACCCGACGGTGGAGGTGGAGGCCGTGCTGGACAGCGGCGCCACTGGCCACGCGATAGTGCCCAGCGGCGCCAGCACCGGCGCGCATGAGGCCGTGGAGCTGCGCGACGGCGACAAGGCGCGCTACGGCGGCAAGGGCGTCCGCAAGGCATGCGCCAACGTCGAGGGCGAAATCTTCGACGCACTGGGCGGCATGGACCCGCAGCAGCAGGTCAAGCTCGATGAGTTGATGATTGACCTGGACGGCACGCCCAATAAATCCCGGCTAGGGGCCAACGCCATCCTCGGCGTTTCGCTCGCGCTGGCCAAGGCAGCGGCGGCGGAGTTGGAGATGCCGCTCTACCGCTACGTCGGCGGCGTGTTCGCACGGACCTTGCCGGTGCCGATGATGAACATCGTGAACGGCGGCCAGCACGCGGACAACCCGATAGATATCCAGGAGTTCATGGTGCAGCCCGTGGGCGCGCCGACGTTCGCAGAAGCGGTCCGCATGGGGTCGGAAATCTTCCAGGCGCTCAAGCGGGCGCTGCACGACGCCGGGCACAACACGAACGTGGGAGACGAGGGCGGCTTCGCCCCCAACCTGTCCTCCGCCGACGAGGCGCTGGGCTTTATCTCCAAAGCGTGCGAAGCCGCGGGATACCGTCCAGGCGAGGACGTGACCTTTGCGCTGGACTGCGCCGCGACGGAGTTCTTCCGTGACGGCGTTTACGACATGGCGGGAGAGGGCAAGCATCTCGACTCCGCCGGGATGGTCGCCTACTTGGCCGACCTGGCTGGGCGCTACCCCATCATGTCCATCGAGGATGGCTGCGCCGAGGATGACTGGGACGGGTGGAAGCACCTGACGGACGTGCTGGGCGGCAAGGTGCAACTGGTCGGGGACGACCTGTTCGTGACCAATACCGAGCGGCTGCGGCGCGGCATCGGCGCAGGCACCGCCAACTCCATCCTGGTCAAGGTGAACCAGATCGGCACGCTGACGGAGACGCTGGATGCGATGGAAGTGGCGCAGCGTGCCGGCTACTCCGCCGTCATGAGCCACAGGTCCGGTGAAACCGAGGATTCGACTATCGCCGACCTCGCGGTGGCAACCAACTGCGGCCAGATCAAGACGGGCAGCCTGGCGCGGAGCGACCGGACGGCGAAGTACAACCGCCTAATGCGGATCGAGGCGGAGCTTGGACCGTCCGCGCGCTACGCCGGGCGGACAATTCTGCGCGTCTAGCGGTTTTCCACTGCGCACAGCCAACCGATGCGGTAACGTCGCCGTGAGCAGCATGGTGGTCGGCATGGGTTTCTGGGTGGGCGTGAAGCGGTGGCTGCGGGCGGCTGTGACACCGGCCATCTTCCTGGGCCTGGTCGGATACTTCTCTTGGAACGTGACCCAGGGGGAGCGTGGCCTGCAATCCTACGCCATGCGGCGGGAGCAATTGAAGTCTTTGCAGGCGGAATTGGTGCGGGTCACGGCGGAGCGAGACACCTGGGAACGCCGGGTGATGGGACTCCGCACGCAGCGGCTTGACCCTGATACCTTGGACGAGCGTGCGCGGGCGATGCTGAACGTTGCCGATCCCGCTGACATCGTTGTACCATACGGGGCCGGTAAACGCTTGTTCTAAGGCACGTTTGGCGCAAGTGGACCTGCGCTAGTGTTTGGTTTGGCAAGCATCTTTATCAGGGCGTGCACACGTTTGGTCCGGTGATGCTCTTGCGTTTCGCTGGAGGCTGCCGCGGCGCGGCGGCAGGGCTGCACCGCATTGCACAACAATGCGTTGCGCCGGACGGGGTTGTTGTTACCCGGTTGTGGGGCTAGGTGTCCTCCAAGGCATAATTGCAAGAAGGTGGCGCGCATGGCCCAAGCAGCGGAACAGGGTGTCGGCACTGCGGTGGGCGACGCGCACGATACCCATGCGGGCAACTATCCGATGGACCGGGACGGGTTGCTAAAAGCTTACTCCGACATGCTGCTGATCCGCCGCTTCGAGGAAAAGGCCGGGCAGCTCTACGGCATGGGCCTGATCGGCGGCTTCTGCCATCTATACATCGGTCAGGAAGCCGTCGTGGTCGGCGTCCAGGCGGCACTTGGAGAGGGCGACCAGGTCATCACCTCCTACCGCGATCACGGCCATATGCTGGCGACCGGCATGGAGCCGCGCGGCGTGATGGCGGAGCTGACGGGGCGCAGCGGCGGCTACTCGCGCGGCAAGGGCGGCTCCATGCACATGTTCAGCAAGGAGAAGCGGTTCTTCGGCGGGCACGGCATCGTCGGCGCACAGGTCAGCCTGGGCACCGGGCTGGCCTTTGCCAACTGGTATCGCGGCAGCGACCGGGTCAGCGCCACCTACTTTGGGGACGGCGCCAGCAACCAGGGCCAGGTGTATGAGAGCTTCAACCTCGCCGCGCTGATGAAGCTGCCCTGCCTGTACGTGATCGAGAACAATAAGTACGGCATGGGCACGAGCCTGGAGCGGTCCTCGGCGTCGCACGACCTGTCCAAGAACGGCGCACCCTGGGGCATCCCGGGCATGCAGGTGGACGGCATGGACATAGGTGCCGTGAAGGCGGCGGCGGAGGTGGCGGTGGCGCACTGCCGCGCCGGACACGGGCCATATGTGATGGAGGTCCAGACCTACCGCTACCGCGGCCACTCCATGTCCGACCCGGCCAAGTACCGCACCCGCGAGGAGGTGCAGAAGATGCGGACCGAGCGCGACCCGATCGAGGGCGCGCGCCATGTGCTGGAGGCGATGGGCGTCGCGGACGACCAGTTCAAGACGATCGAGACCGGCATCAAGGCCCGCGTCCAGGACGCCGCCGACTTTGCCCAGAGCAGCCCGGAGCCGGACGAGCGCGAGCTTTGGACCGACATCCTCGTGGAGGCCTAAGCGTTGTCCACGCAAATCCTGATGCCCGCCCTATCGCCCACCATGACGGAGGGCAAGCTGGCCCGCTGGCTGAAGAAGGTGGGCGAGGATGTGCGCGCCGGGGACGTGATCGCCGAGATTGAGACCGACAAGGCGACCATGGAGGTCGAGGCCGTTGACGAGGGCAAGCTGTCCCACATCCTGGTCGAGGAGGGGACGGACGGCGTGGCCGTCAACACGCCCATCGCGGTGCTGAACGGGGATGGCGCGTCTGCCGCGCCGCCCCCCCCTGCTGCAAAAGCCCCCGCCGAAAAGCCAGCCCCAGCCATGGCGCCTACCCCGGCCGCAGCACCAGCGCCCGCCTTCAAGCCGGTCTCCGAAGCCGAAAACGTCGTGGCTGACAAGGCCACGGCCGCTAAGGTCCTGCCGACTGCCGCCCCTGCTGCGCCGGAAAAGGACTGGGGCCCGACCAAGCCGACCACCGTGCGCGAGGCCCTGCGCGACGCCATGGCGGCGGAGCTGCGCGCCGACGACCGCGTATTCCTGATCGGCGAGGAGGTCGCCCAGTACCAGGGTGCCTACAAGATCAGCCAGGGCCTGCTGGACGAGTTCGGCCCGCGCCGCATCATAGACATGCCCATCGCCGAGCACGGCTTCACCGGCATGGCTGTCGGTGCCGCAATGGACGGGCTGCGGCCCATCGTCGAGTTCATGACCTACAACTTCGCCATGCAGGCGATTGACCAGATCATCAACTCCGCCGCCAAGACGCTCTATATGTCCGGCGGCCAGATGGGCTGCCCCATCGTGTTCCGCGGACCGAACGGCGCGGCGTCCCGCGTGGGCGCGCAGCACAGCCAGGACTACGCATCCTGGTACGCCCACTGCCCCGGCTTGAAGGTCGTGGCACCGTGGTCCTCCGCCGACGCCAAGGGCCTGCTGCGCGCCGCCGTGCGCGACCCGAACCCGGTGATCGTGCTGGAAAACGAGATCCTCTACGGCCAGACCTTCGAGTGCCCGACCGACGAAGACTTCATCCTGCCGATCGGCAAGGCCAAGATCGAGCGCACGGGCCAGCACGTCACCATCGTCGCCTACAGCGTCATGGTCGGCGTCGCGCTGAAGGCGGCGGAGACGCTGGCCGGGCAGGGGATCGAGGCCGAGGTCATCAACCTGCGCAGCCTGCGCCCGATGGACACGCAGGCCATCGTGGACAGCGTAAAGAAGACGAGCCGGTTGGTGACGGTCGAGGAGGGTTGGCCTTACGCCGGCATCGGCGCCGAGATTGCGATGCAGATCATCGAGCACTGCTTCGACTGGCTGGACGCCCCGCCGGTGCGCGTGACCGGCCTCGACGTGCCGCTGCCCTACGCCGCCAACTTGGAGAAGCTGGCCCTGCCGCAGCCGGGCTGGGTTGTGGATGCCGTGAAGAAGATCGTCTAGAGCGTCATCGGACAGGACACGCATGCGGCCCGGTGACGCTCGCGAAATCAAACGTTAGCGCAGTGCCAGTGCGTCCATTCGCACTGGCACCGCACTAGCACTTGCCCGGCGCCGTGCGGGCGTTGGACAAGCTCGTCCACTGGTTTATTCGGGCCGCCGCCTGGTTCACGCGACGCCGCTGGACTCAGGCCGGCTATGGAGGCGAAGACATGCCGACCAACATCCTGATGCCGGCGCTGTCGCCGACCATGACAGAGGGCACGCTGGCCCGCTGGCTCAAGAAGGAAGGCGAGCACATCCGCGCCGGCGACGTGATCGCCGAGATCGAGACGGACAAGGCGACCATGGAGGTCGAGGCCGTTGATGAGGGCGTGCTGGGCAAGATCCTGGTGGCGGACGGCACGGCGGGGGTGAAGGTGAACGACACCATCGCCGTGCTGCTAGCGGACGGCGAGGAGGCCGGAGCCTCGGTTCCATCCCGTCCGCCCGCCGAGGCGCCGTCACCTGCCACACCCGCAGCCCCGGTGCCTGCGACCCCGGCCGCGGCACAGGCAGCACCGGCGCCCGCTCCCGCCACGCCCGCGCCGCAGGCCGCCGAGACCACGCCAGCACCCGCGCTGGCATCTGCGTTGAGCAACCCCACCGCGAACGGGCACGATCACGCCGCCGACACGGATGGCAACCGCGTCTTCGCCTCTCCCCTGGCCAGGCGCATGGCCAAGCAGGCCGGCATTGACTTGTCGGCACTGAAGGGCAGCGGCCCAAACGGCAGGATCATCCGCGCCGATATCGAGGCGTACCAGTCGCCGGCCCTGGCGGTTGCGGCACCGGCCAAGGGCGTGGAGGCCGAAGCGGGCGGGCGTGAGACGGACGCCGTCCAGGCCACCCCGGTCCAGCAGGTCAAGCCGGCAGCACCTGCCGCTCCCGCGCCACCCGGCATTGCTGCCCCTACCAAGCCCGCAGCCGTCACGGCGCCGCACCAGCTTGTCCCCAACAACACCATGCGGAAGGTGATCGCCCGTCGCCTATTGGACAGCCACCAGCAGGTGCCAAACTTCTTCGTCACCATGGATATCGAAATTGACGCGCTGCTCAAGCTGCGCGCCGACCTGAACGCCCGCGCGCCGAAGGAGGGCAAGGGCGCCTTCAAGCTGTCCGTCAACGACCTGGTCATCAAGGCCGCCGCCGCGACGCTGCGCCGGGTGCCGAAGCTGAACGCCAGCTTCACCGAGGACTCGATGATCCTCTACGACGACGTGGACATCAGCATCGCCGTCTCGATGCCGGACGGGCTGATCACTCCCATCGTCCGCAAGGCCGACCAGAAGGGCCTGGCGACCATCAGTAACGAGATGAAGGACCTGGGCGCCCGCGCCAAAGCCGGCAAGTTGAAGCCGGACGAGTTCCAGGGCGGCACCTTCTCGATCAGCAACCTCGGCATGTTCGGGGTCAAGCACTTCACCGCCATCATCAACCCGCCGCAGGCCGCAATCCTGGCGGTCGGGGCGGGCGAGCCGCGGCCCGTGGTCAAGGGCGGCGCGCTGGCCATCGCCACCGTGATGACCTGCACCCTGTCCGTGGACCACCGCGTCGCCGACGGCGCGCTGGGGGCGGAGTGGATGCAGGTGTTCAAGACCGTCATGGAAGACCCGCTCAGCCTAATGCTGTAGCGGGGCCGCTGGCCCATTGCTGGCGGTCGTCCCCACGCCGCCCCGCCAGCGGCCATGCCGCTGCCTGAGTGCTGATCCGCGGGCCGGGGCGTGTTCACTGCCCCGGCCCGCACCAGATATGTCCCAACCCGATCCGGAGCAGGACCCATGGAAACCCAATTCGACCTGATCGTCCTCGGCGGCGGACCTGGCGGCTACGTCGCGGCCATCCGCGCCGCGCAGCTCGGTATGAAGGCCGCCGTAGTCGAGCGGGAGAACCTGGGCGGCATCTGCCTCAACTGGGGCTGCATCCCGACGAAGACGCTGCTGCGCTCGTCGGAGATCAACCACCTGCTCCACAATCTCGGCGAGTTCGGCTTCACGGTCGAGAATATCCAGTTCGACTTGGGCAAGGTCGTGAAGCGGTCACGGAATGTCGCCAAGCAGCTCTCATCCGGTGTCACGCACCTGATGAAGAAGAATAAGATCGCGGTGTTCGACGGGCAGGGGCGGCTGGCAGGCAAGCACACGCTCTCCGTCACCAAGGACGGCAAGGAAACCCGGCTTACGGCGCCCCACATCATCCTGGCGCCCGGTGCCCGCGCCCGGCAACTGCCGGGGCTGGAGGGCGACGGCAAGCTGATCTGGACCTACCGCGAGGCGATGGTGCCCGCCGCCATGCCGAAGTCGCTGCTGGTCATCGGCTCCGGCGCCATCGGCATCGAGTTCGCCAGCTTCTACCGCAATATGGGTGCCGAGGTGACGGTGGTGGAGTTGCTCGACCGCATCCTGCCGGCTGAGGACGAGGAGATCAGCGCTTTCGCCCGCAAGTCGTTCGAGAAGCAGGGCATCAAGATCCTGACGGAGGCCAAGGTGACGAAGGCGGCGAAGAACGCCGATAGCGTGACCGCCACCATCGAGGCTGGGGGCAAGACGACGGAGCTAACCGTGGACCGCGTGATCTCCGCCGTGGGGATCGTCGGCAACGTCGAGGACATCGGGCTTGAGGGCACCGGCGTGAAAGTCGAGCGCAGCCACATCGTCATAGACGAGTACTGCCGCACCGGCGAACCCGGGGTGTACGCCATCGGCGACGTCACCGGCGCGCCCTGGCTGGCGCACAAGGCCAGCCACGAGGGCGTCATATGCGTCGAGGCCATTGCCCGGCAGAACGACGTGCAGCCTCTGCACGTCGGCAACATCCCGGGCTGCACCTACAGCCGCCCGCAAATCGCGAGCGTCGGCATGACGGAGGCCAAGGCCAAGGCCGCCGGACACGAGGTCAAGGTCGGCCGCTTCCCGTTCATCGGCAACGGCAAGGCCATCGCGATGGGCGAGCCGGAGGGCATGGTCAAGACCGTGTTCGACGCCAAAACCGGCGAGCTGCTAGGCGCTCACATGATCGGCGCGGAGGTGACGGAGATGATCCAGGGCTACGCCATCGCCCGGACGCTGGAGACGACGGAGGTGGAGCTGATGCACACCGTCTTCCCACACCCGACGATCAGCGAGACGATGCACGAATCTGTCCTGGGCGCCTGGGGCCGGGCGATCCACTTCTGATCCATGTGGACCAGCCGGCTTCCTGCCCCTTGCTTGACGGACGCGCGCCGCCCCATCATTTCAGCGGTGCGGGCGTAGTCTCGGTCCGCAGGAGTCACCCATGACCACCCGCGTCCTGATTGACCACCGGATCGGCGTCCCGCGCCACCCGGAAAAGGCGAACCGCCCCGACAACCCGATCCAGCGCAAGCCGGACTGGATCAGGGTCCGTGCGCCCAACCACCCGACCTACCACGAGACCCGGGCCTTGATGCGCGAGAACCGGCTGGTGACGGTGTGCGAGGAGGCGGCGTGCCCCAACATCGGCGAGTGCTGGTCCCAGCGCCACGCCACCATGATGGTCATGGGCGACACCTGCACCCGGGCCTGCAGCTTCTGCAACATCCGCACCGGCCTGCCCGACGCGCTAGATGCGGACGAGCCGGCGCGG
>Ga0123336_10000462_pt1 | contig 41145 bp, 34 predicted proteins | sample SSSSmetaG_FD_96466 | JGI IMG/M metagenome (GOLD analysis project Ga0123336, IMG submission 96466) | Glacier valley bacterial and archeal communities from Borup Fiord, Nunavut, Canada, to study Microbial Dark Matter (Phase II) - ​SSSS metaG | ecosystem: Environmental > Aquatic > Freshwater > Ice...
AGGACAGCCCCGCATCTGGATGAGCATGAGCAGGGATGGACTGCTGCCAAAGATTTTTTCAAGGCTGCATCCTGTTTACAAAACGCCTTCCTTCTCTACCATCCTCACCGGGTTAGTAGTGGCGATACCGGCTTTATTTTTAAACCTTAATGTAGTGTTAGCATTAACCAGCATCGGCACTTTATTCGCTTTTGTATTGGTATGCGGTGGTGTGTTGGTACTGCAAAAATCAAAGAAAAGACCGGCATCTAAATTCAGGGTGCCTTTTATAAATGGTAAATACATCGTGCCTGCGATGTTTATTTTTGCGTTAGCCACTGTTGCTTATAAAGTGCCGGATCACTTTAATAGCCTCCTGACTGTTGAAGGCGTCCCGATGATTATCTTCTGGGTGGTAGCCTCGATAGTAGCGGTATTATCTTTTGTTCATGCTTTTTCCCTGCTTCCGGTTTTAGGGCTGATCAGTTGTTTTTATCTTATGGCGCAGGAGAGTCATACCAATTGGTTACGCTTTGTAATTTGGCTGGCAGTCGGACTGGTAATTTATTTTTTATATGGAAGGAAGAATAGTCATTTAAGAAATGCAGAAGGTTGATAAGTTGAAAATTAGGGTATCGGCTATCAGCCGTCAGCTATCAGGTATGAGGTATGAGGTATGACAATACTCCTTACCCCCATATCTCATACCCCACCACCTCACACCTCAAACCCGTTAGCTCAAAGCTGACAGCCATTTCCTAACTTCGTCTTATGAAATTTGAAATAGGCGATAAGGTGGTGGTTAAGCTTTCTAACGAAGAAGGGACAGTGATAGATGCTATCAATGAAATAATGGTAATGGTAGAAGTGCGTGGTGTAAAATTTCCTGTTCACAACGATCAGTTGGAATATCCTTATTTTAAAAGATTCAGTGAAAAAAAGTTATTCCCCGAAAAGAAGATACCAAAGACTTATATCGACCAGGTACCCAGGGATAAAGTCACCACTAAAAGTAAACAGCAGGATGGTGTGTGGCTGATGTTCCTTCCAAAATTCGGCAAAGATGATTTCGGTGATGAGATAGTGGAGTTGTTAAAAGTTTACCTGATCAATGGTTCAGCTTTAGGATATAATTTTGATTATAAATTTGACCTGCTGGGAGATCCTGAATTCGAATTAAAAAACCAGGTGTTTAACAACCAGGATTTTTATCTGCACGACATCGTTTATGAAAAGATAAACGATAGTCCTTCTTTCAATATAGAATTTTCTTTGCTCACACCCGATAATAAAAAGGCGGAATATTTTGAAACGCCTCTCAAACTCAGGCCTAAACAAGTCTTCAATAAAATTGAAGAATTAAAAGTAAAAAACCAGCCGTCTTTTTCATTTAAGCTTTTCGATACTTACCCGGATAAGGTGGTGGAAGAAAAAATGGATCTTAGTAAACTGGCATCGGGTGGCTTCAAAATTTATGATGCTTCTAAAGCGCGTCAGCACATGGAACCCGCCAAATATTCTGTTGATCTTCACATGGAAAAGATTTCAGATGACTGGAAGAACCTTAGCAATTTCGAGATACTTACTATGCAGCTAAACCAGTTTGAAAAATATTACGACCTGGCGGTTGCGCACCGGCAACCATCCCTCATCGTTATACATGGTCTGGGAACCGGGCGGTTGAAAGAGGAAATCCACCAATTGCTAAACCATAAAAAAGAAGTAAAGTGGTTCGTCAACCAGTATCATTCGTCATATGGTTATGGCGCGACGGAGATATACTTTCAGTATTAGGTGTGAGGGGTGAGGTTATCGGGTATGAGATTATCGGGTGTGAGGTATGAGTTTATGAGGTGTGAGGTTATGAGGTAATCAGGTATGTGGTAGTTTCTTCCCCATACCTGACCACCTCACACCTCATACCTCTGATCAGCAACTACAAACCGAGCTATCGTTCTCCTTACGGAGGAAGGAAAGTCCGGACAGCATAGAGTAATGTACCGGTGAACAGCCGGGCCGAGGTTTAATGATGGAAACAAAATTAAACGTTGGACAGACAGTGCCACAGAAAATGACCGCCTGCAATCAGGGTAAGGGTGAAAACACAGGGTAAGAGCCTGTATCCCGGTTTTGGTAACATGCCGGGAGGGTAAACCTTGCATGCTGAAATGCCATGTATATCCTGGTTTGTATTACGGTGATTCATTACCGTAATACGAGTGAGCTGCTCGTTCACATCAGTTATTGATTTTTTAATAGCTGTGCCGGGAAGGGTAGGCAGAAAGAGGTGCTGAGCAATCAGCATCCCAGATAAATGATAGCTTAGAAACAGAATCCGGCTTATGAGTTTGTAGTTTTTTTTAACACCTGAATTATGATTTATGTGATTTAATGATGAACTATGATTTTCATAGTCCATTATTAAATCACATAAATCATAGTTTAAAATTCTACCTGTGCCTTAGGAAGTTCCCAACATATCCACCGGCTTCCATCATCCAGGCAATCCCTAAATGCACCATCAATCCACCAACAATAGACCCCGTCCGGTAAACAAGTATCCCTAATAATATCCCACCAAAAAAGGAAGAGATACATTCCGCCAACGGCTTGCCGAAATGGATACTGCAATAAAAGACAGCCATGGGTAAGATAGCTTCCTGTCCTGCGTAACGAACAAATGCAAGCACGAGAAAACCGCGAAAAAATAATTCTATGGTAATAAAATCAACTCCGTAAGAAAGCTCAAACAGACATCTTTGCAACCAGGGCGTGCGGCTAAAAGGCACAATGAAATCGACCTGTTTCATCTTTGGATAGGTAAGCAGAAAATCGTGCTGAGTGGAAGCCCATGAGATCACCGGGATCATGATAAATAACATCACCAGGTATGGTTTCCAGTCAAAGCCTTTCAGCGTGGCGCCAAAAAATGGCTTATCATACCGGCCCTGCCACCAGATGAGCAATAAAGGAATCATAACTATGATCAGCCTCGAAGGAAGACTCGCTATTTTGCCATAATATTTTCCCCATGGCCCGCTGATATTAATTTCTATAAGTTGAGATAAACCGGTAAAGGAAACTTTCAAAGCAAAAATTGCAGGGGCGACTACAACCAGTACCAGCAATGGTTTAATGTCTGTAACCTGGGTTCTTCTCAATAAAAATAATACCAGGTATGGAATAAAAAAAGCACAGAAATAAACAAGATAGAAGCCTGCGAAACGTTGAAGACGATTGCTGATGTTATATAATATTTTAGGCTCTATACCATACCTGTAATTCAGCAATATAATCAGTGCGGCATACACAAAACAAAAGAGGAGTAAAAGAGGATGGATACTTTTAAAAAAATCTTTTAGATAAGACAGGAAGAACTGCATCTGTAGGGATGAAATTAAATGCGGGTAAAAGATAATTTCATTTTCTCCATGAGGTTGGTATCTATCATCTTTACCGCTAGTTTTATCATGTTCATAAAAGCCTTCGCATGCGCTATACCATGACCAATAATAACAGGTTTGGAAATACCCAGTACAGGAGTGCCACCATAGTTCTCGTGATTGAAGCGAAGAAAAAATTCATCATCGATATTTCTTCTGGCTGATATTTCGTACAATGATTCCGCCATTTTAAGAATGATGTTACCCGTGCAACCATCGCAAACCATTACGTCCGCTTTATCTATTAAGATATCCCGCCCTTCAATGTTACCGATAAAATTGATCTGGTTGTTTCCTTTAAGCAGCGGATAAGTAGCCTGCATAGTAATATTGCCTTTGCCTTCTTCTTCACCGATGTTTACAAGTCCGACTTTAGGATTATCGATCCCCAATATGTATTGTGCATAAAGAGATCCCAGTATTGCGAACTGGTTAAGGTGTTCGGGTTTACAATCAGCGTTCAATCCAACATCTAATAAAATTCCGGATCTGCCATTTTCTTTTGGGGCGATCGAAGATATGGTAGGGCGTAACACACCTTCAATAGCTTTGATACTGAACAACGCGCCTACCATCATGGCACCTGTATTACCGGCACTAATGAATGCGTCTATTTTACCCAGGGCGAGGTATTGGAATCCCAGGGCAATTGATGAACGTATTTTTTCTTTAAACGCTTTGGTAGGATGCTCCTGCATTCCGATAACCTGTTCAGCATGCATTAATATGCAGGATGCCGGGGAGATATTATGGGCTTCCAGTAATGGGTTGAGTACGGTCTCATCACCAAATAAATAAAATGTAGCGGGAATATGCATATCAGAGAAATATAACGACAGCCCTTTAATTGCTTCAAGTGGCGCATAGTCTCCGCCCATCATATCTAAACCAATATTCATAATAATTCCCTTCAGGACTAACAATAAAAAATTCCGGACTCCAAGGTGTCTGTTAAAGATACCTATGGATTCCGGAATTAGGTTAAAGGAAATAAAATTATTTCTTGATAGGAGATACTTCTGCTACAATTTTTCCTCTGTAATACAACTTGCCTTCGCTAACATGTGCACGATGACGAACATGTAATTCACCTGTAGTGCTGTCTGTGCTTAGTGTAGCACTTGTTGCCTTGTAGTGTGTTCTTCTCTTTGCACTGCGTTGTTGCGAATGTCTTCGTTTTGGATTAGGCATAACTCAACAATTTTACATTTTAAAAAAAATACTGATTTTAATCAGCTATCTAAGTCTTTGAATTTTTCAAGTCCTTTCCAGATGGGATTACCAGCCCCCTGATTATCACCATTCATTCTTTTCAGCATTTCCAGCACGTCTGTGTTACAGGAAGGACCACCTATCTCCGCTGTCTTACACATCTTCTGCATAGGGACACTAAGATTTATAAATTCATAGATCCAGTCTTCCAGGTGCAGGAGACTTTCCCCTCTCGAGATATAATAAACATCAGGATCTTCCTCGGTGTTATTCATCAGATCCGGGTCTTCCACCAATTTAATTACAATATTAAATTCGTCCCAAAGCTCAATGGGTAGATTGTTTCCGCAACGGTCGCATATTACTTCCACGCTTCCACCCACTTCGAATTTCAATAACAAAAAGCCGGTCTTTTTATCAAGTAAAAGCTTTACATCAGCATTGCAATTGCTAAAATCCTGTCGCTGGTATGCCTCAAAGAACTTATCGGTAATATGGTATTCATACGCATGAATGCCAGGCTTTAATCCCACAAACGGTATTTCGTATTCCCTTTTACTGTTCATGAGTCTCCTTTTAAAGAGTTTGCGAAGGTAATAGAAAAACATTACATGTTAATAGTGATATTTTAATTTGTGTTAAAAGAGATAGAAATGCGATCAGCCATCAGCAAACAGAGAAGTTATAGAGGCAAGCAAAAGAAAAGATACATTTGTTTGACGTACCGGTAAAATCGTGAGTTAAGAAACAGCATAGATTGCGCCACTTAGCCCTGCATGCGCGGCCAATAACCAACTGCCGACAGCCGACAGCTTTCTCTAAAATATTAAAGCGGATTCAGCACATTCTTTTTATCTTTCAAACGAATTTATAAAAAATCAATTGGTTATTGAAGAGATAAGAATACTATTTGCTTTGACCAACTGAGTCAGTTGTAGTAAAAAAAGCATTCCATACATTGAATAACTTGCAGCAGAAAGTTGACAGCTGATTGCAAATTAAAGTCATTCGTATCTACCATTAAATATTTACATACAAACGATTGCTTATGGCATTAGCACCTCAACAGGGAACAACGATTAATGCAGTATCTGGTGGTAAAGCAAATTACCGGATTCCCCTTATCTTGGTAACCAGCCTTTTTTTTCTATGGGGTACTGCTTACGGTTTGCTGGATGTACTAAACAAACATTTCCAGGAAATATTAAACATCACTAAAACAAGGTCCACACTTTTACAGGCTTCTTATTTTGGCGCTTATTTTCTGATAGCCCTGCCCGCAGGATTATTCATGAACAGATATGGATATAAGAAAGGTATTATCCTGGGCCTGCTGTTATACTCATTCGGAGCTTTTCTTTTCTTCCCGGCAGCACAGCAGGCTAGTTTTAATTTTTTCTTACTGGCATTGTTTATTCTCGCTTCCGGGTTAACATGCCTTGAAACCGCGGCCAACCCGTATGTTACAGTGCTTGGTAAACCCGAGAGTTCAGAATACAGGCTTAATCTTGCGCAATGCTTTAACGGTGTAGGATCTTTCCTTGGACCTATCATCGCCGCTAATTTATTTTTTGGTGGTAACAAAGCAGATAATAACCTTGACTCGGTAAAAGTGGTTTATATAGTAATCGGAATAGTGGTATTACTGATTGCAGGATTATTCTTTCGCACACCTTTACCTGAGATAAAAGAAAGTGAAACAGTATCGTCGGAAGTTTTAGACAGAAAGCCTTTGTTCAGTCATAGTAACTTTACAAATTCTGTGATAGCACAATTTTTTTATGTAGCTGCACAGGTTGGCGTTGCCGCGTTGTTTATCAATTATTGCACCGAAGTTGGCGCCGGTATCAACAACAGTAAAGCAGCTTACTTACTTTCCATAAGCCTTTTACTTTTTACACTAGGTCGTTTTGCAGGTACCGCGCTGATGAACTGGATAGCACCAAATAAATTGCTTACAGTTTATTCATTGATCAATGTATTGTTATGCGGAGTTGTTATCGCAGGGCATGCATCGCTGTCTGTGTATTCGCTGATGGCGGTTTTCTTTTTCGAGTCAATCATGTTCCCAACTATTTTTGCCTTAGGAGTAAAAGACCTGGGGCATCATACCAAGAAGGCTTCTTCTTTTATAATCATGTCTATCGTTGGCGGCGCTTTAATGCCTTTCGTAATGGGAATGATCGCTGACAGCAGGTCTACAGCCTTTGCTTTTATAGTGCCGATGTTTTGTTTTATAATTGTGGCATGGTTTGGCTGGAAAGGGTATAGGGTGGAAAGGAGTGAGGTATGAGGTATGATATATTTGTGGATTCGAAAAGATTATTTTTAAAAAGATTTTATAAATGAAAAGACATTGCCTGGCGCTTGATTTAATTAACGAGGAAGCTTCGATTGCGGAGTATGAAAGACTGCATACACAGGTTAGTCCGGCGATCATTTCAAGTATTCAAAAAGCTGGTATAACGGTAATGGACATCTACCGAACCGGTAACAGGCTTTTTATGATCATGGAGACCAATAATGATTTTAGTTTTGAAGTAAAGAATGCTATGGATGCAGCTAACCCGCTGGTGCAGGAATGGGAACAACAGGTGTGGAAATACCAGCTTGCCTTACCTGGTGCAAAGCCAGGTGAGAAATGGCTGGTAATGAAAAAAATTTTTGAATTATAAATTATAAAAAATGTTTAGCATAGAAGGAAAACATGTTGTAATTACCGGCGGTGGCAGCGGTATTGGTCGTGCGATGGCTATACTGTTCGCGCAGCAGGCGGCAAATATTCATATCATCGACTTCAATACAAAGGGTTATGAAGAAGTGCTGGAGTTGATCGATCGTGAAGGTGGTAGGGCGTTTGGTTACAACTGTGATGTCAGCAATCAGCACCAGGTAAAGGAAGTGTTTAAAAAAGTCGGCCATGTAGACATCCTTATAAACAACGCGGGCATCGCTCATGTAGGCAGGGCGGATACCACTACCGAAGCTGATTTTGAAAAAATTTTTAATGTAAATGTCAAGGGTGTTTATAATTGTTTGTTTGCTGCGATACCCATGATGAAGGCAAAGGGTGGGGGGTGTATTCTTAACGTAGCTTCCGTTGCGGCTATCGTCGGAATCCCCGACCGGTTCGCATATTCCATGAGTAAAGGTGCGATATACGCCATGACGCTTTCTGTTGCAAAAGATTATTTGAAAGAAAATATTCGTTGCAACAGCATCTCTCCCGCCAGGGTACATACGCCGTTTGTTGATGGCTTCATCGCTAAAAATTATGCAGGCAAAGAAAAGGAGATGTTCGAGAAACTTTCACAAAGCCAGCCTGTTGGCCGCATGGGTAAACCGGAAGAGATAGCGGCACTGGCGTTATACCTTTGCTCCGACGAAGCATCGTTTATTACAGGGTGCGATTACCCGATTGACGGCGGATTTATAAAGCTGAATAATTAATTGTTGGTAATTAAGTTTATTTTTTTTAAAATATTTATCAATTAATATCATCGATTAAAAAAGCAACACATGAGACTAATAAGGTACGGTTCGGTTAATGAAGAAAAAACAGGCATAGTAGCAGACGATATTATGTATGATACATCCGCATTCGGAGAGGATTACAATGAAACATTTTTTGCTACTGGCGGGATGCAGCGATTGATTTCATTTATCTCGATGAATAACGGAACGCTCCCTGTTGTCGAGAAAGGGGTAAGACTGGGATCGCCGGTGGCAAGGCCTTCCAAGATTGTTTGTATCGGTCTTAATTATATTGATCATGCCCGGGAAACAAACGCGGCCATTCCTGCGGAACCAATAATTTTTTTAAAGTCAACAACTGCTTTATGTGGTCCGGATGATGATATCATCATCCCAAAAAATTCTTTAAAAACGGATTGGGAAGTTGAACTGGCGGTAGTTATAGGAAAGAGAGCAAGCTATGTAGAAGAAGCCGATGCACTGGATTTTGTTGCGGGCTATTGTCTTCACAACGATGTTTCTGAAAGAGCCTTCCAATTGGAAAAGGGAGGCACCTGGGACAAAGGCAAAGGGTGTGATACATTCGCGCCAATCGGTCCATGGCTTGTTACACCTGAAGAAATTAAAGATGTCAACAACCTTCGCTTATGGTTGACAGTTAATGGTGAGCTGCGGCAGGATGGAAGTTCAAATAACCTTATCTTTAAAGTACCTTTTCTTATTTCGTATACCAGTCAGTTTATGACCCTGCTTCCCGGTGATATTATTTCTACCGGCACCCCGAAAGGAGTAGGCATGGGCATGAAGCCTTCGGTTTATCTTAAAGAAGGTGATGTTGTGGAGCTCGGCATTGACGGATTAGGCGTTTCCAGACAAAAAGTGAAAGCTTATGCCGCGCATTGATGCACACCAGCATTTCTGGCGCTTTGATCCTGTGAGGGATAGTTGGATCAATGACGAAATGAAACTGATACAAAGAGATTTTCTTCCGTCAGACCTCCAACCGGTTCTGCGACGAAATGGCATCGAAGGTTCCGTAGTGGTTCAATCGGATCAGTCGGAAATAGAAAATGAATTTCAGTTACTCAATGCCGCTAACAATGATTTTATAAAAGGAGTCGTTGGCTGGGTTGATCTGCAAGCCGTAGATATCGATGAACAATTGCACAAACTAAGCGGGTATAAAAAGCTGAAGGGATTCCGGCATGTGTTGCAGGCGGAACCGGACCCTGCATTTATGATAAAGCCTGATTTCCTTCGGGGAGTGAGTCATCTTCACAAGTATCGTTTCACGTATGATATATTGATCTATCCCCGACAGCTTCCTTATGCAAGTCAGCTGGCGGAGGCATTTCCCAGCCAGCCGTTTGTTATCGATCACCTGGCAAAGCCATTTATAAAAGATAAGATTATTGAAGAATGGAAGAAAGACATTGCCGCTTTTGCGCAGCATAAAAATGTAAGTTGTAAAATATCAGGCATGGTTACCGAAGCCGATTGGACAAGTTGGAAAAAAGAAGATTTCAGGCCCTACCTTGACGTTGTGTTTGAAGTGTTCGGCAGCAAAAGAATCCTCTTTGGTTCCGACTGGCCCGTTTGCCTGGTAGCAGCCTCTTACGAAAAGATGCTCGGGATAGTGGAGGATTACATAAGTGAATTTTCTAAACAGGAACAAGCTGATTTCTGGGGTGGCAATGCTATTTCTTTTTATGATCTTGCTTAAATTATTGTTATGGACTTACAACTTAAAGGAAAAATTATTATTGTTACCGGTGGTGCGAAAGGTATCGGCGAAGGTATCACCCGTGCACTTGCCGGTGAAGGCGCCATACCTGTTATTATCGGTCGCGATGAAAAAGATAATTTGAAAGTAATGAGCCGGCTAAAAGCCATCGGTGCTGAATCTTTCCAGGTAGTTGCTGAGTTAATAAAACCAGAAGAATGTGAAAAAGCGGTAAGGCTTACTGTAGAAAGATTTGGTAAGATCGATGGACTGGTAAATAACGCCGGGGTTAATGACGGCGTTGGACTGGAAGAAGGAAGCTATGATGGATTTATTGACAGTCTGCATAAGAACCTGGTACATTATTATTTGATGGCGCAGCATTCTTTGCCGGAGCTTATAAAATCAAAAGGCGCCATCGTAAACATAGGATCAAAGACTGCGGAAACAGGTCAGGGCGGCACTTCTGCGTATGCGGCGGCTAATGGTGGCAGAAGTGCGCTTACCCGTGAGTGGGCTGTTGAGTTGTTGAAATATGGTATCCGTGTAAACGCAGTAATAGTCGCCGAGTGCTGGACACCGTTATATGAATGGTGGATCAACAAGCAACCTGATCCGCAGGCTAAGATAAGGGAGATTGTTTCTAAAATACCTTTGGAAAAACGAATGACCACCGCTGACGAAATCGCGGCTATGGTTGTGTTCTTACTTTCTCCAAAATCAAGTCATACTACCGGTCAGTTGATTCATGTTGATGGCGGTTATGTGCATCTGGACAGAGCAATTGGAGGTATGGGGTAATGAGGTATGGGGTATGAATTATGAGATATCAATTATAGAACATAGCTGATAGCTAATAGAATCTGATGGCTGACAGCTGAAGGCTGATAGCTGACAGCTTTCAACAAACACAAACACCACACTATGCAGTCGCTCGTATGTACCACTCCGGGGACACTTGAATACCAGGATAAGAACTATCCTGAAATATTTGCTGACCACGCGTTGCTAAAAATAAAGCGCATCGGGATTTGTGGAACCGACCTTCATGCTTTCGAAGGCACCCAGCCTTATTTTAATTATCCCCGCATTTTAGGACACGAGCTGGCAGGTGAACTGGTTGAAGACCCGGGCGTCCCGGGCTTTTCAAAAGGAGATACCGTAACCTTTATTCCGTATTTTAATTGCGGCAAATGCATCGCCTGCAGAAACGGTAAAACAAACTGCTGCGTTGACATTAAAGTTTCCGGGGTACACATAGACGGTGGTATGGTTGAATATCTTTCGGTACCTTCTTATTCCCTGGTTAGAGGCGACGGATTGAGTTTTGATGACCTTGCTCTGGTAGAACCTCTATCTATAGGGGCGCATGCCGTGCAGCGTGCCAATATACAACCGGGCGAATGTGTATTGGTGATCGGCGCAGGGCCAATAGGTATGGGCATAATGGAATTTGCAAGGATCAGGGGAGCACATGTAATTGCCATGGACAACAACGAAAGCCGCTTGGCTTACTGTAAAAACAACCTGCGTATCACTCACACAATTAACGCCGCTTCTTCACATGCGGCGGATGAAATAAAAACGCTTACTAACGGTGACTGGCCGGAAGCAGTGATAGACGCTACCGGTAATGTAATTGCGATAACGAACGCTTTTAATTATGTGTCCCACGGCGGCCGTTACATATTGGTAGGATTACAGAAAGGAGATATTTGTTTTAGTCACCCTGAATTTCATAAAAGAGAAGCAACGCTTATGAGTAGCAGGAACGCTACAAGAAGAGACTTTGAATATGTTATAAAATGCATCAAGGAAGGTTTGGTAAAACCTTCGGACTATATCACGCACCGCGCTACATTTATGCAGGTACAAAGTGAATTTCCTTCCTGGCTGGAGCCGGCGAGCGGGGTTATCAAAGCTATTGTTGAGTTGTAAATTTTTACCCTGCTACCGTTAAATTATACTTAGGTTCGCCAAGAAGGGTAATGTGCTTGGGCACCGGGGCCTGGGTTATGATACCATCAATCCTGCGTCAGCGACCAGGTTAGAAGAAGTAACTGTTTGTTATATAGACCTTGATTTTTTCCAGGCCTCCATAAAAAATTACCGATTCATATATTAACTTATGATGTTCTATGCGGGTGAATTAAAAGAATCTGAAAGGAACATGCGCAACCTCGCACACATGCCCGTTAAAGGCAGAATAGCTCAGTCTCTGATTACCCTGCAGCAGCGTTTCGGAAAAGATAAAAATGGAAACATCGACCTCGTTTTTAGCAGGCAGGATCTTGCATCCTTTGCCGGAACCACCTATGAGACTGTTTTCCATATTCTCGCAGAAATGGTGAAAGGAAATTTGATAACGCTGTCATCAAAATCGGTTGCGATAAAAGATACGGCAGCATTGTTGTTAATGATCAATGGTTGAGTAGTAATTATTTTATTATAAAACGTGAGTCATTTAAATTCTAAAAAAGGAAATTCTATTTTAATAAGGTCACAGCTGAAAAAAAATTACTGATATGCTTACCCGGTACACTTTAAAACAAATAAAAGCTGATGCTGGAATAGAGATGCCCCCGGAAAATGTCTTTGATCTTCCGGAAAAAGTATTGCAGTTTGGTACCGGCGTATTGCTCCGCGGACTGCCTGACTATTTTATCGACAAGGCTAACAGGAACGGTATCTTCAATGGAAGGATCGTAGTTGTTAAGTCAACGGACAGCGGTGATGAATCTGCCTTTGAAAAACAGGATGGACTTTTTACCGTCTGTGTCCGCGGAATTGAAGATGGATTAAAGGCGGAAGAAAATATTATCAATTCGGCTATCAGCAGAGTTATCGCCGCGAAGACAGCCTGGGATAAAGTATTGCAAAGTGCCTCAAGTCCTGAAATGAAAATTATTATCTCCAATACTACCGAATTGGGTATAAGCTTTATGAAGGATGATATCAGCCTTTCCCCACCAGTATCATTTCCCGGTAAGCTGCTGTCTTTTTTATATGAGAGATATAAATGCTTTAACGGTTCTAATGAAAGTGGGATGGTTATTATTCCTACCGAACTTATTACAGACAATGCCATAAAATTGAAATCGATTGTTATGGAACTGGCTCACCTGAACGGACTTTCATCAGCATTTACAGACTGGTTGCAAAACAGCAATTACTTTTGTAATTCACTGGTCGACCGGATCGTACCGGGGCACCCGGGCGCGTCTCAACAATCAGCTATTGAAGCCGGACTCCACTATAAAGATGACCTGTTAATTTTAACGGAATCATACTGCTTATGGGCTATAGAATCAGCAGAAGAAAAAGTGAAGCACATCTTATCATTTAGTAAAACAGATAAACGGGTTGTCATTGCGCCTGATATAACAAATCTCCGGGAACTTAAATTAAGGCTGTTGAACGGTACACATACATTGTCCTGTGCGTTGGCTTTGCTTGCAGGATTTAATACCGTTAAAGATGCTATGGACAGTGCGGAAATAAGCGGCTTTATGAAAAATCTAATGCTTGATGATATCATTCCGGCAATAGTCAGCGATACTATAACGAAACAGGATGCAGAGAAATTCGCCTTACAGGTGCTCGATCGTTTTCGCAACGTATCGATAGATCACAGGTGGATCAGCATTTCAATGCAATACACTTCTAAAATGAAAATGCGTAATTTGCCGGTGCTTATGCAATATTATGACAGGGTTCATAAAGTGCCTCAATATATAGCATTAGGTTTTGCCGCTTATTTATTATTAATGAAAGTTGATAACAATGGCTCAGGTTATGGAAGTAAAATTAATGGCGTAGGTTATACGATTAAGGATGATAAGGCTGCTTACTTTAGTGAGTGCTGGAAGAGATTTCCTGCTGACGAGCTGGTAGAAAATGTTTTACAGGATAAGGTGCTATGGGAGACCGACCTCACAGAATTAGAAGGATTTTCTATGACGGTCACTAACTGCATCCATGCGCTGATAGCTAACGGTGTAATACAAACGATTAGAACTATGCTAACAAATAAAATAGTTGTACAGGTATGAAAATGAATGTACTTAAAGTGCACCCATCGGATAACGTATTGGTAGCACTTGTAAATTTGCAAAAAAATACTGTTATCAGTTTTGAAGACAATGATTATTTGCTGCAGGATAATATCACCGCTAAGCATAAGTTTGTTATTACCGACCTTAAGGCGGGTGATGCTGTTTATATGTATGGGGTGCTGGTGGGAAAAGCGCAGTATGCGATACCAAAAGGTAGCGTGATTACTACCGCTAATGTTAAACATGCGGCAAATGATTTTACGGTGAGAGAAAGAAATACCAACTGGGATACGCCCGATGTGCAAAGATGGCGGGATCGCACCTTCATGGGATATCAGAGGAGTGATGGTAGCGTGGGCACCGCTAATTACTGGCTGGTGATCCCACTGGTATTCTGCGAAAACAGGAACCTGGAAGTGTTGCAGGAAGCGCTGGTAAAGGATCTTGGCTATGGACGCAATAAAACGTACCAGTCACAGGCAAGGCAATTGATTGAATTGTATAAAACAGGAAAGACAGCGGAAGAAATTCTTACTGCCGATCTGCAGGACGTCATTTCCCTGGAACATGCCGAGCAACTATTTCCTAATGTAGACGGTATAAAATTTCTTACCCATGACGGCGGTTGTGGTGGGACAAGGCAGGATTCGCAGGCGTTGTGTGGCTTGCTGGCAGGATATATTACTCATCCAAATGTGGCGGGCGCAACTGTCTTAAGTCTCGGTTGCCAGAATGCGCAGTACGCGCAGTTGCAGGAAGAGATCACTAAACGCAGTCCTTCTTTTGATAAACCACTGTATTTTTTGGAACAGCAAAAGATAGGGACCGAATCGCTGATGTTATCAGAAGCAATCAGGCAAACTTTTGCCGGACTTATAAACGCTAACAAGAATCAACGTACGCCTGCACCGCTCAGCAAACTTTGCATAGGGTTGGAGTGTGGCGGCTCTGATGGCTTCTCCGGAATATCCGCTAATCCTGCAATAGGATATACTTCTGATTTACTTGTTGCATTAAATGGTTCAGTGATACTTTCCGAATTTCCTGAACTGTGCGGAGTGGAACAGGAACTAAGTGACCGTTGCGTAGAATCGCCCATAGCAGAGCGTTTCAGCCATCTGATGAGAACTTATAATGCAAGGGCTCATGCTGTAGGATCTGGTTTTGATATGAATCCATCTCCGGGAAACATCAAAGACGGGTTGATAACAGACGCTATAAAATCTGCCGGCGCTGCTAAAAAAGGGGGTACCTCCCCTGTGGTGGAAGTGCTTGATTATCCTGAGAAAGTTACCAGACCAGGATTGAATTTATTATGCACGCCGGGTAACGATGTAGAATCAACTACAGCGGAAGTGGCATCGGGAGCAACGGTTGTTTTGTTTACTACTGGTTTGGGTACGCCCACTGGTAATCCTATTGCACCGGTAGTTAAGATTTCCAGTAACACTGCCATGTTTCAAAAGATGCACGACATCATCGATATCAATACCGGGACTATTATCGAAGGGGAAGAAACCATCCGCGAGGCCGGAGAAAGAATTTTAGAATACGTTATAAAGGTGGCCAGTGGTGAGATAGAAGTTTCTGCCGTGCGCCATGGACAGGATGATTTTATTCCATGGAAGAGAGGAGTGTCATTGTAATCAATTGGCACCGGGCTGAATTAAAAAAACACATTCATCAACACTATCATGAAAAGTTTCCTGGACGAAAACTTCCTGCTGCAAAGTAAAACATCGCAGACATTATACCATCAGTACGCGAAAGAAATGCCAGTAATAGATTACCATTGTCATTTATCGCCTCAACAAATAGCCGAAGATATAAATTTCGGAAACCTAACACAGGCGTGGTTATATGGCGACCATTACAAATGGCGTGCGATGCGTACCAACGGAATAAAGGAAGCATACTGTACCGGTGATAAATCCGATTATGAAAAGTTTGAACAATGGGCCGCTACTGTGCCCTATACTTTACGCAATCCTTTGTATCACTGGACACACCTCGAACTGCAGCGTTATTTTAATATCAATACGATATTAAGTCCGGATAGCGCCAGGGGGGTGTATGATGATAGCACGGCTCAGTTGCAAACCCCCGAATATTCTGTGAGGAACCTGTTGCGCATGATGCGCGTAAAACTTGTTTGTACAACAGATGATCCGGCAGACTCACTGGAATATCACCGGCAAATTAAAAGTGACGGTTTTGAAATTCCCATCCTGCCGGCATTCAGGCCCGACCAGGCAATGAATGTAGACAGCGCCGCTGCTTTTAATAGTTACCTCGGTAAACTTGAAAAGGCTGCTAATATCAGCATCACCGGCTTAAATGATTTTTTGAGTGCTTTAAAAAACAGGCACGACTTCTTCGCTTTAACGGGATGCACCGTTTCCGATCATGGACTGGAACAGCTGTACGCCGAAGATTATACCGACGCTTCCCTTACGGCAAGTTTCAATAAAATAAGGTCTGGTTCGGAACTGGCACCGGAAGAAAGACTTTCCTTTAAATCATTTATGCTGGTTCAGTTCGGTGAATGGGACTGGGAAAAAGGCTGGGTACAGCAATACCATATCGGGGCGCTACGCAACAACAATTCAAGAATGAAACAATCGCTTGGCGCTGATACTGGCTGGGATTCAGTGGGAGATTTTTCACAGGCTAAAGTGCTCTCAAAATTTCTCGACAGGCTTGATAGCCAGGATAAACTGGCAAAAACAATTATCTATAACCTTAATCCTTCCGATAATGAACTGATCGCTACCATGACAGGTAACTTTAACGATGGTTCCATAGCGGCAAAAGTGCAGTTTGGTTCTTCATGGTGGTTCCTCGATCAGAAAGACGGGATGACAAAACAAATAAATGCATTATCAAACATGGGATTGTTAAGTCGCTTTGTAGGTATGCTCACCGATTCAAGAAGTTTTTTATCTTTTCCACGTCATGAGTACTTCCGTCGCATATTATGCGAGCTCTTCGGTCAGGAAATTGAGAATGGCGAATTACCAAATGACCTGCAATGGACAGGAAAAGTAATTCAGGACATTTGCTTTAATAATGCTAAGCATTATTTTGGGTTCAACCTGTGAGATCTTCTCAAGATCTCATGGTTTCTAAAAACCTCACAGGTTTTTAATACAGGTTTTTCTAAAATATCTTTACAGTTGTTCTAAATTAAAACCGGCGAGGCTTGTGAGGTCGTGTGAGGTCTTGAATACAGGTATTATCCATCTTTCCTAACCAGTGAGATCTTCTTAATATCTCCTGGTTCCCCGAAACCAGTGAAGCGGATAAGCTTCACCAGGTTGAATATAATTTAAAATATTCTGATTACTCACTCGTCTACCTTTATAGTGTTCGTTCTAAAACCTTCTGTGGTACACAATTGTATATTGAATGGTTGCTAACAGCGAACCAATAACAGATTACAAAAACTAATTTCACATTCAATGGCAAGACACAGTAGTAATAGCAATGGCAACCTGGCTGACGAATCGCCCAAAGCAAAGCTTAGCAGAGAAAGTTTTCGCGAGGCGATGCTGATATTTACTTATGTTAAACCATACCGTGGAAAGTTCGCAGCAGGACTTTTATTTATCGCATTGTCCGCACTCACCACCATGTCCTTTCCTTATTTGCTTAAGCAACTGATAGATACCGCTCATGCAATCAAAGACGGAGCGGTTAAATTTTCACCCGGAATTATTGCCCTTACCATGATAGCGGTATTATCTATCCAGATGTTGTTTTCTTTCATGCGGATATTCTTGTTTACTACCGTTGGGGAACATGCGCTTGCTGATATGCGCAAAGATATTTACCGGCGTATGATCTCTATGCCAATGGATTTTTTCGCACAAAGAAGAGTGGGTGAATTGTCTAGCAGGATAAGCGCGGACCTTTCACAAATACAGGACGCGGTAACCTCAACGCTGGCAGAAGTGTTGAGAGGCGTACTTACACTGGTTATCGGAATAGGACTGATATTATACATCTCACCAAAACTCACCGGTGTAATGTTGGCGATTGTACCGGTTATCGTTATCATCGCGGTAATATTTGGAAAACGGATAAGGAAAGTATCAAGACAAACACAGGATAAACTTGCGGACTCAAACATTATTGTGCAGGAAACTTTGCAGGGTATCACCAACGTAAAATCTTTTTCTAATGAGTGGTACGAGATCAACAGGTATGGCTCAAGTTTATCACAAGTGGTAGCTATGGCCATTCGCAATGGTAAGTACCGCGGACTGTTTGTTTCATTTTTACTGTTCAGTGTTTTCGGCGCCATTGTGCTGGTAGTTTGGTATGGTACGGGATTGATGCAGGCAGGTCAATTATCATTTGGTGATCTTACGGCTTTCGTAGTGTACACAGCGTTTGTTGGTGGCAGCATGGCCGGCTTTGCAGACCTGTACAGTTCCTTACAAAAGACACTAGGAGCCACACAAAGGGTACGTGAACTACTGCGCGCTGAACCGGAAGCATTGCACATCATCCGGGAGCCATTACAGGAACGGTATAAGATATTCGGCAGCATCAGCATAAATCATGTGGCGTTTTCTTATCCATCCCGTCCGGAAATGCAGGTGTTGAAAGACATTGAAATACAGGTGGAACCAGGCCAGCGCATCGCTGTTGTTGGACAAAGCGGTGGCGGCAAAACAACGTTAGCGTCTTTACTGTTGCGGTTCTACGAACCTGATGCGGGCGAAATTTTATTCGATGACAAGCCGGCGGCGTTCTTTCCACTATCACAGCTACGCAATCAAATGGCTCTGGTTCCGCAGGATGTGTTGTTGTTTGGCGGAACCATCCGTGAGAATATCGCTTATGGAAAACCGGATGCCGGTCAGCAGGAAATAGAAGAAGCGGCGAGGCAGGCGCATGCACATGAATTTATTAACAGCTTCCCTCAAAAGTATGAGACGATCGTTGGAGAGAGAGGGATCAAACTTTCCGGTGGCCAGCGTCAGCGCATAGCCATTGCCCGGGCCATTCTTAAAGATCCTGTTATTTTGATTTTGGATGAAGCCACCAGTTCACTCGATGCCGCATCCGAATCGCTGGTGCAGGAAGCCCTTGATAATTTAATGAAGAACCGCACTTCATTTATCATCGCTCACCGGCTCTCCACTATCCGCAATGCAGATAAGATTATAGTTCTTGAAAAAGGGATGGTAAAAGAAGCAGGTACCCACCAGCAGTTGCTGGTTTTGAAAGATGGGGTATATAAAAATTTGAACAAGCTGCAATTGAATGTTGACTAGGGCTTGAGTGGGTTGTCATTTGCTATCAGCCTTCCGCTATCAGCTATCAGAAAAGCCAATGGACGAAATGCTTTTGCATGAGAAAGAGTATTGATAACGCAGCCTTGAAATACTATCGATAGTCAGGAAAACAATGATTGATTACCCTTCTTCTGATAGCTGATAGCTGATGGCTGATAGCAAAAAGTATAACTTTCTAACCAGCCTTCATCAACACCTTCGTCCCTCCGTCATTATCACCCAAAATAACAATATCCGCCATTCCCAAAAACAATCCATTTTCAACCACGCCGGGTATAGCATTGATTTGCTGATGAAGCATTGCCGGCTGCTCAATGCTGGTAAAAGAACAATCGATGATGAAATTACCATTATCTGATATAAAAATTTCCTTTCCTGATAAACGCATTGCGGTGGTGCATCCCAACTTTTGCAAATGCCGTGTCGTCATCTCCCAACCAAACCTGACTACTTCCACTGGCAGAGCGAAGGTCCCCAGTGTTTGAACATATTTGTGCTGATCTGCAATTATTATATAAAGATTTGTTGCAGCGGCAACGATTTTTTCGCGCAGCAAAGCGCCACCACCACCTTTTATCAGATCCAGTGCAGTGCTTACTTCATCAGCGCCATCTATGGTTATATCGATATGGTCTACTTCCGCAAATGTTACAATCTTAATACCCAGACTGAGCGCCAGCTCTTCAGAAGGAGTAGAGGTAGCGATCGCTGTAATTTTCATACCCTGATTAACTCTTAAGGCAAGCGTTTGAATGGCCCAGTAAGCCGTTGACCCTGTTCCTAATCCAACAATCATTCCCGGCTTAATATATTCAACTGCCCTTTCGCCGGCAGATTTTTTAGGATTTATAATTGGCCTCTCCATACTGCTTGCTTTTATTATGAATTAAGAAAGCAAAGTAAATGTGTTTTCCGGATTTTGATATTTTTCAAATTATCCTGTTGCGAAGAATTTATAAATTGTTTTTGTTTTCAGAAAATACTGTAAATTAACGACTCATCAGGTTCAAGCGATCTATCATGAAATATGCGCCGGTTCAAAATTTTATAAATGGCCAGTTTAAAGATGCCTCTACTGCCAGGCATCTTGATGTTATTTCACCAATTGACGGGACAACGCTCTCCACTGTGCCCATGTCTACTTACAAGGATCTTGATGAAGCCGTGGCCTTTGCAAAGGAAGTGTTTAAAGGATGGTCAAAGACACCTATAAAAGAAAGGGTTCAGGTACTGTTTCGATATAAGTATTTGCTGGAAAAAAATTTGCAGGAGCTGGCGTCATTGGTGATGGAAGAGAATGGAAAAACGTTGAGCGAAGGAGTCGCTGAAATTGAAAAATGTATTGAGCTCACTGAGTTTGCCTGTTCGATGCCGCAACTGGTACAGGGGGAACTGCTGGAAGTGAGCAGGGGTGTAGAATGCCGCACTGAACATGTGCCACTTGGTGTTGTAGCCTCTATCGTCCCTTTTAATTTTCCCAGCATGGTGCCTAACTGGACGATACCTAATGCACTGGCGCTTGGTAATTGTATGATCCTGAAACCTTCCGAAAAAGTTCCGCTAAGTGCAGGCCGTATTGGGGAGTTATTAAAGGAAGCCGGCGTCCCCGATGGTGTATTCAGTATTCTGCATGGCGACCGTGAAATGGTGGAAGCCATTTGTGACCACCCCGGTATTGAAGCCGTTTCATTTGTCGGCTCCACAAAAATCGCTAAAATTGTTTACCGGAGATCTACGTTTAACTATAAACGTTGCCTTGCATTAGGCGGCGCAAAAAATCATCTGATGGTTTTACCCGACGCTATTCCGGGCATGACGGCACAAAATGTAATCGCTTCCATGGCAGGCTGTGCCGGTCAGCGTTGTATGGCTGCCTCGGCAATGGTGGGTGTGGGCAATATAGATCTTATTATAGAAAAAATTTGTGAAGAGGCACGTAAGATTATTCCGGGTCAGAACCTGGGCGCAGTGATCAGCAAGGCCTCCAGGGAAAAAATAGAGAAGTATATCACGGAAGCTGAAGAACAGGGCGCCGTTATTTTGGTAGATGGAAGGAACGTGGTGGTGGCGGGAAAAGAAGCCGGTACTTATGTAGGACCCACCGTGATAGATCATGTAACACCCGATATGGCCATTGCCCGGGAAGAAGTATTCGGTCCGGTAATAAGTATCATGCGCACCGACACCGTTGATGAAGCCCTTGAAATTGAAAACGCTTCTCCTTATGGTAATGCCGCTTCTGTGTTTACGCAAAATGGTGGCATGGCACGTTATGTTATTGAAAGAGCCAATGCGGGAATGATCGGTGTAAATGTGGGAGTGCCGGTGCCGCGCGAACCATTTTCATTTGGTGGCTGGAACGAAAGCAGGTTTGGCGTGGGCGATATCACCGGTAAAAGTTCGATCGGTTTCTGGACAAAATTAAAGAAGTCAACTATAAAATGGAATGCGGAATCAGGTATTAACTGGATGAGTTGAGCTGGTTTAAATGTCAATTAAAGAAAACCACAGAGACAGAGAGGCAGGGTGGGGCACAGAGTTATTAGAGAGAGTTTTCTATGTATCGCCCTGCCTCCGTGGTTCATCAACTGAAAGCAAAATACATAACATGGAGGAAATTCAAACCATCACAGAAACAGCCGAAATAGTACAGGACAGTTTAGACTACACTCTCTTCTCCTGGAGCAAACAAAAAGGCTTAAACCCGTTAGCCATCAAATACGCAAAAGGGGTATACTTATACGACTATGATGGTAAACGTTACATCGACTTTTCTTCCGGACTCATGAACGTAAACATCGGCCATGGCGACCAGCGGGTAACCCAAGCCGTTATGAAGCAGATGCAGGAAGTTACTTATGTAACGCCGGGTTGCGTAACCAAAGTCAGAGGGGAACTCGGTAAAAAACTCGCCTCCATCACCCCGCCCGGACTCACGAAAACATTGTTTACCGTTTGTGGTGCCAGCGCAATTGAGAATGCCATAAAACTTGCCAGGCTATATACCGGCAGGCATAAAATAATAGCCCGTTACCGGGCCTTTCATGGCGCCTCTTATGCTGCCATGACTGCCGGCGGAGACCCCAGGAAATTGCAATCAGATTCACAACAGGCTCCGAATATTATTCATGTAGAAGATCCTTTTTGCTACCGCTGCCCATGGGGTAAGGCACCCGACTGGTGCCAGCGCGAATGTGTTAGTCATGTTGAAAGAGTAGTGGAATTCGAGGGCCCTTCGAATATCGCAGCTATCATAATGGAAGGAGAAAGTGGTACATCAGGATGTATTAAATATCCACCGGACTATTTGCAGAAGATCAGGGCTCTCTGCGATAAGCATGGGATACTGTTTATTGCAGATGAAGTGATGAGTGGCTTTGGCAGAACAGGCAGGTGGTTCGGTGTTGACTATCATGGCGTAGTCCCGGATATGATCGCCACCGCTAAAGGCATCACGGCAGGCTATGTGCCCTTAGGCGCTTTGATAGTTTCCGATGCCATCGCGGCACATTACAACGACAGGCCGCTGATGTTAGGACTTACTTATTCTGCTCACCCTGTTTCCTGTGCGGCGGGATTAAAAGTATTGAATATCTATGAAGAAGACAACCTGGTAGAGAACGCCGCCGCCATGGGGAAATATATCGACACCAGGATGGAAGCTATGAAAGACCAGCACCCATGCATAGGTGATTTCCGGAATACCGGTTTGCTGGGCTGCATTGAACTGGTGAAGAACCGCACCACTAAAGAACCAATGGCTCCCTTTAATGCCAAACCTGAAGAAATGATTATTATGAATAAAGTCGCGGCACGCATAAAAGAACTGGGTATGTACACATTCGTAAGATGGAACTATGTTTTTATCGCACCGCCACTATGCATAAACAAAGAACAGATAGACGAAGGCTTGTCAATAATCAGCGATGCTCTTACCATTGCCGATGAATATGTTTATTGAGGTGGTTTACACAAAAGATTCATTGGTTGATACATAAAAAGATTAAAAGCAGGGAACAACCTTTGAGGTTTTTAAAAACCTCAAAGGTTTCCGGGGGCGTACTTTCAATTTGAAATAAGTATTTGAAAACTTGTTATGCTACGAATCATCGTTCAAAACCTGTGAGATCTTCTCAAGATCTCACAGGTTGTTAAAGATTTTAAGCCGAGGTATTAACGATTAAATTAAAACATATAAGTCAATCGCATGAACGAATTGGATAGCCGGCATGATAGTATAAAATCTTCCTCCCTCTACAGTGACGATCTGGCGCCGATCCCGCAAAGCAAGCGAACCTGGGGTACCTGGAATTACGCGGCTTTATGGATCAGTATGAGCTTATGTATTCCAACTTACATGCTGGCAAGTTCACTGATAGAAGGAGGTATGAACTGGTGGCAATCAATCGCCACTATCTTTTTAGGTAATACCATAGTGCTCATTCCCATGATACTTAACGGTCACGCGGGAGCGAAGTATGGAATTCCTTTTCCTGTTTTTGCAAGAGCGAGTTTTGGCACACTTGGCGCCAACGTCCCCGCTATGCTGCGTGCTATTGTCGCCTGCGGCTGGTTTGGTATCCAGACATGGATTGGTGGTTACGCATTATACCAGCTGTTAAGGTTATGGATTCCCGCCCTTGAAAAGCTTCCACCGATTTTTCCGGTATCTTTTGGCCTGAAGACAGGACCGGCTATAACTTTTTTTCTTTTCTGGGTATTGAATATGTATGTTATTTACCTGGGAGTCGACAGCATTAAAAAGCTGCTGGTTTTTAAAGCGTTCTTCTTACCCTTCGCGGCGATAGCGCTGCTGATCTGGGCCATCGCAGCTGCAAAAGGATTGGGCCCTATCCTGGCACAGCCGTCAAAGTTCCAAAGCAACGCTGCCTTCCGGCATTATTTTTTTCCGGCCCTAACCGGTATGGTAGGCTTCTGGGCTACCTTGTCACTCAATATCCCTGACTTTACCCGTTACGCAAAAAGCCAGCGTGCACAGATAAGAGGACAAATGATAGGGCTGCCCCCCTCTATGACTTTGTTTGCATTCATCGGGGTGGCGGTTACCTCTTCTACGGCAATCATCTATGGTAATACTATTTGGGATCCACTGGTACTGGCGGGCAAATTTGAAAATCGTTTACTGGTCAGCGTTGCAATGATAGCCGTAACTATTTCCACCCTGGCGACAAACATTGCTGCCAATATGGTTAGTCCCGCTAATGACTTCGCCAATCTTTCCCCCAAAAAAATAAGCTTCAGGGCGGGTGGGTATATCACCGGGATAATTGGCCTCCTGATTTTTCCCTGGAAATTGATCGCGAGTCCTACGGGTTTTATCTTTACCTGGCTCATAGCATACTCCAGCCTGTTAGGACCTGTGGGTGGCATTATGATCACGGACTACTATCTTATCCGTAAACAACAACTAAGCGTGAACCAGCTATTCGATAACAATGGTTGTTACCGTTTTAATAACGGGTTTAACAGCATCGCTGTAATCGCACTGGTAATGGGCATCCTTCCTAATGTGCCAGGCTTTCTGGTTACGATCGGAGTAGTAAATAAGAATGCTGTCTGGCCCTGGCTGGCGGAAATTTATAACTATGCCTGGTTCGTCGGATTCTTCCTTTCGGGCACCGTTTATTTTATATTGATGAAACAACTCAAGGTAACGGAGACGGATCCCCTAAAATATAAAGACACACCTCATTATGTCAGTACTCATTAAGAATGGAAGGATCATAACTGTTGCCGATGATTTTACCGGCGATATTTATATTGAAGGTGAGATAATAAAGGTTATTGGTAAAGACCTGCAGATGAAGGCAGATGAATATATAGATGCAGCCGGTATGTTGATTTTTCCCGGAGGAATAGATCCGCACGTACACCTTGCCATGCCGTTCATGGGGACTTATTCCAGCGATGATTATGAAACAGGCACAAGAGCCGCGCTATTTGGGGGCACAACAACAGTAATAGATTTTGTTTTACAAAAACAGGGACATTCGTTAAGGGAAGCTTTGGCGGAATGGCAATCAAGGGCTGTTGGTAATGTTGTAGGCGATTATAGCTTCCACATGGCTGTTACTGATTTTAACGGGGATACGAAAAAGGAGATTAAAGATATTATTGAAGTGGAGGGAATAACATCTTTCAAAACGTTTATGGCTTACAAAGGGGCTTTGATGATCGATGACAGACAGATGATGGGGCTGATGAATGAAGTTAAGCAACAGGGAGGATTTGTAACTACGCATGCTACTAATGGTGACATGATTGATTTTCTTGTTGATAAGCATCTTGCCGAAGGTAAACGATCGCCTTTGTATCATTATCTCTCTCAGCCTGAAGTTACTGAAACCGAAGCCGCCGGGCGGTTTGCAAATATGGCTTATTATACAGGTTGCCCATCCTACATCGTTCACCTTACCTGTGAGGGTGCATTAAACGCGGTAAGAGATGCTACAAAAAGGAACCAGCAGATTTATGTTGAAACCTGTATTCAATACCTTTTGCTGGACGCATCTTTGTATGAGAAAGATTTTGAAGGCGCTAAATGGGTTATGAGCCCGCCATTGAGAGAAAAGAAAGACCAGGCTTCTTTATGGGCAGGTATCAACCAGGGACTTGTAAACCTGGTGGGTACTGATCATTGTCCATTTATGTGGGAGCAAAAAAAACTGGGTCAAAATGATTTCTCTAAAATTCCCAACGGTCATCCTGCTATCGAACATCGGATGGAGTTATTATTTTCTGAAGGTGTGGCAAAGGAAAGGATCACGCTTAATAAATTCGTGGAGCTTACCAGTACTAATGCAGCAAAAATTTTTGGGATGTTTCCGCGCAAAGGTACGATAGCGGTGGGTTCCGACGCAGACCTTGTAATTTTTGACCCGGCTGCCAGGCATACTATCTCCGCGGCTACACATCACATGAATGTTGACTACTCGGCATACGAAGGCAGGGAAGTTACAGGTAAATGCAAAACCGTTTTATTGAGGGGCTCGGTAGTGGTTAATGATAACAAATGCCTTGTAGCAAAAGGCAATGGCGTATTTATCAAAAGAAAAAAATCAACAGGTAAAATATAATTGCTTAATTTATACAAAATCTTATTTCAATGAATTATTCATAACAGCACTTGCCAGGTGTATGATTATTAAATTACCTGTATGTTAAATAAAATCATTGAAAAATTAAAAAGTATTAAACCTGTAAGGGACGCTGTAAAGAACGTTAAGAAAACAGGGAAACTTTTTATTGGTATGCGAAAAAGGCACATGAAGTTTTTGCTTCATTCGCCTGGAGTAACGCTTAGAAAATCACGCAGGTCTTTTGCTGACAACGGGAAATTGAATACTTTGGTTGGCAGCATTGGGCTCAACGCCCTTGAAGGTATTACAGCGTATAGTGATGTTCTATCATACCCAATAAAAACAGGAACAGGAATAGAATATACAGGAGGATTGATAAACAGGTCAACATTTGAAATGATTAAACCGGCTATACATATTGGAAATGCCGGCCAATTTACGCAAAGGGTACCGGATATAAGTGAAGTGGTACCCAACGGCGAGCTGATTATTATCGAGCACCCTGTCCTTTACGGTGGGATATTGTTTCATCACTTTGGACACTTTTTAATCGAATCTTTAGGAAGGTTATGGGCTTATGATGTTATTAGAGGACTTGACCCATTCATATTATTTTATATTGACAACATTTTTCCTCCCTACCTTGAAAAAAGAAATTTTATTTACCAGGTTCTTATAGGATTTAAAATACCACCTGAAAAATTGTTGTTCATTAATAAACCCGCGTTAATAAAACTTGTAATTGTCCCTGAACAGAAATATGGATTTACATTCAGGCAACATCCTGATGCGATTTTTATTAAATTTATTCGAAGTTTAAGAACTGATCCTAAAGTACCGTCAAAGTTTAGAAGCAATGTAAGATTATATGTATTCCGCTCCAAAATTCCCATTGGCAGGGTCATGGGTGAAAGTCATTTTGAACAGTACCTTCAACTTGAAGGCTATACTGTTTTTCATCCGGAATGTTATACGTTAAACCAGCAATTAGCCATTTACCGGAAAGCGGAAAAAATAGTCTTTTGCGATGGTTCTTCCATCCATTCATGTATATTGTTACCTGACCTGCAGGCTGATATAGCTGTAATCGCAAGAAGATATGATCGAAACTCGGCAGCCAGAAATATCCTTTGGCAATTTGAGGGGTATAATAAAAACACTTTGTGGATTGATTGCATAAAGGAACAATACCAGTTTGGACTGGAATCATGGCACGCGTTATCGGTAGTTGACTGGCTGGATGTTAGCAAGGTATTAAAAAAGGCAGGTTTTGTAGATTGTTTGTATAGTGCGTTTCACGAGATTGATTTTCCTGCGCTGCTACGATCTGAATTATGCAACCATATGGAAGTTATCAAAGGTTTTCCGGAATACACCGATTTTATGATAAGCTTAAAAGAGCAATTGCCAGCTATTAGTTAATATAACAGATATGCAAAATTTAAAAGGGGGCTGTAATCATCATAATGTACAAAGGAATAAATATCAACCATTGAATTTACCGCTAAAACAATTAATTTGTAACAGGTTATCAACACAAAATAAAAAATGAGTTACAAAAATTGATTATGCAAAGAATTATTAAATCAGGATTGATCCAGATGAGCCTTGCGAAAACAGAAGGTGATGGTACTATAGAAGAGATCAAGGAAGCAATGTTTCAAAAACATATCCCATTTATTGAAGAAGCTGGCAGACAGGGTGTACAGATTTTATGCCTGCAGGAAATTTTTAATACCCCTTATTTTTGTCCCGGGCAGGACGGTGCCTGGTACGAGTCGGCTGAAACAGTGCCCGGTGCTACCACAGAGCGAATGGCTGTGTACGCAAAGAAATACGGCATGGTCATGATCGTGCCGGTATATGAAAAAGAGCAGGCTGGAGTGTTATACAACACTGCCGCGGTTATTGATGCGGATGGTACTTACCTGGGGAAATACCGTAAAAATCATATCCCGCATACCTCCGGTTTCTGGGAGAAATTTTTCTTCAAGCCCGGTAACCTTGGCTATCCTGTTTTTCAAACGAGGTATGCAAAAGTAGGTGTGTATATCTGTTATGACCGGCACTTTCCCGACGGTGCGAGATGCCTGGGGTTAAACGGAGCAGAGATCGTTTACAATCCTTCTGCTACGGTGGCGGGTCTCTCTCAATACCTGTGGAAACTGGAGCAGCCCGCGCATGCGGCAGCTAACGGGTACTTCATGGGTTGCATCAACCGTGTCGGAGTAGAAAAACCGTGGAACTTAGGTAAATTTTACGGGTCATCTTACTTTGTAAATCCGCGCGGTGAAATATTTGCTATCGCCTCGGAAGATAATGATGAACTGCTGGTAGCCGAATTTGACCTGCAGATGATTGAGAAGGTACGCAATGTATGGCAATTCTATAGGGACAGGCGACCCGAGACTTATGGAGCGCTGGTTCAGTTGTAAATTAATCTGGCTGATATTATACAAAGCATATAATCACGTAGTAAGTTGCCAACAGCTTTTCACACCAGCAATCATCAGATCATTGCCTGCCAGGTTCCTCCTGATAGCTGACGGCTGATGGCTGAAAGCTCAAATCAAAGTCAACATAACACTGGTACCCGAAAATCAAAACCTGTGAGGTTTTTGAAACCTCACAGGTTGAATCGAATTATACATGTCAGTTAAAAATCAACGGTTAACTCCGGAGCAATACAACCAAAATTTCAGTGACATACATCCACCGTTTGAAACGCATGATGCTGCGTTGGTGGAAGCTAACCGTTGTATCTTTTGTTATGATGCGCCCTGCACAAAGTTATGTCCTACCGGGATTGATGTACCGAAGTTTATAAAACAGATAGCCAGTGAAAATTTAAAAGGCTCAGCATATACTATCTTCTCTGCCAATATCATGGGTGGTGGTTGTTCAAAAGTATGCCCTGTTGAAAAATTGTGTGAAGGTGCCTGCGTATATAATTTGATGCAAGAGAAGCCGATCGCTATCGCGAAGCTTCAACGCTTTGCTACGGAAAAAGCAATCGAAGAAAAATGGCGACTGTTTCAAAGAAAACCTTCTAATGGAAAAAGGGTGGCTGTTATCGGTGCCGGTCCTGCGGGGCTTGCCTGCGCTCACGCGCTCTCCCGGGAAGGGGTAGACGTAACTATTTTTGAGAAGGAAGACAGAGGCGGCGGATTGATGACTTACGGGATTGCTGCCTACAAGGTTACGCCGGAATTTTGCGAAGATGAAGTGGCATTTATTATTTCCATAGGCGGTATAGATATCAGGTATGATAAAGCATTGGGGGAGAATATCTTTCTTGCGGACATACTGTGCGACTATGATGCCGTTTATGTATCTATAGGCGTTGGTATGGCAAGACCACTAAACATCCCCGGAGAAACATTAGAGGGAGTGGTGGATGCGCTGCATTTTATTTATACTATCAGGGACAATGATTACAGCCAGGTTAAGGTGGGTGATAAAGTTGCAGTGATAGGCATGGGTATGACGGCTATAGACGCGGCTACCCAGGCGAAACGTTTGGGCGCGAAAGAGGTAACAATTGTTTACCGGCGTACGCAGCATGAGATGCCTTGCACGCATGCAGAACTGGATATCGCTAAACTCGACGGTTGCAACATCGTCTGGCTCGCTGCTCCTTTAGAGATCATAGGATTAGAAGGAAAGGTTGATCGGTTAGTGTGTACGATAATGAGCCCTGGCGAACCAGATGCGAGTGGTCGCCGATCACCTGTGGACACAGGTAACACCCTGGAGCTGGATGTTGACATGGTGATAAAAGCTACCGGGCAGATGCCTTTTGAAGCACTGGCAGCTGAAAATAATTTGAATAACAATGCAGGAAAAATAGTCGTTAATACAGATGGATCAACAAACATCCCCGGTGTATTTTCAGGCGGAGACTGCGTCAATGGCGGCAAAGAAGTAGTTGATGCAGTACAGGCTGGTAAAGACGGAGCACTTGGAATCCTGAAGTGGCTGGACTTAATTGTTAATGATTAATTTTAATAATTATGGTTTGATCACTTAAGATTCGCAATTAATTACTTTAAATTCATTTACAACAACTTACTTATCATCCATTACCAATAAATAATTATAACTATTAACGATGGCTGACCTGTCAACAAATTTTCTTGGTATCCATTCACCCAATCCCTATTGGCTGGCCAGTGCGCCGCCAACGGATAAAAAATACAATGTACTGCGTGCGTTGGAAGCAGGGTGGGGTGGTATTGTATGGAAGACACTGGGTACCCAGGTGAAGAATGTATCTTCCCGTTATTCTGCTGTGGACCTTAATGGAAACAGGATGATGGGTTTTAATAATATAGAACTGATATCTGACCGCCCTCTTGCTATCAACCTCCGTGAAATAACAGAAGTGGTAAAAGAATTTCCCGACAGGGCCATGATCGTATCACTGATGGCGGACAACGACAGGGAAAGCTGGCATGAGCTTATCAAAAAAGTGGAAGACACCGGCGCACATGGATTAGAATTAAATTTCGGCTGTCCTCACGGTATGACAGAGAGAGGCATGGGCGCTACGGTTGGCCAGGATCCGGAGATAGCAAGAATGGTTGTTCAATGGGTTGTGGAAGCCGCCACTATACCTGTTATAACTAAACTTACCCCCAACGTACATTCTGTTGTCCCCACAGGCAGGGCAGTAGTGGAAGCCGGCACCAACGCTTTATCGCTTATCAACACGATACAGTCAGTAACCGGGATTGATCTGGATACCTTCGTCCCTAATCCTTATGTGGCAGGCAAATCAATTTTTGGCGGCTACTGCGGACCGGCAGTAAAGCCTATCGCATTGAAAATGCTGGCGACCATCAGCCAGGATCCGGTAACCCGAAAAGTGCCGGTCTCAGGAATTGGTGGGATCAGCAGCTGGAAAGATGCGGCGGAATTTATCCTGTTAGGTGCTTCCACCGTACAGGTTTGTACCGCTGCTATGAAGTATGGATTCAGGATTATAGAAGACCTCTGTGAAGGCCTTAATAACTGGATGGACGAAAAAGGATTTGCGCACATCAGCGATTTCACCGGGCTGTCGGTACCTGCATTGACACATTGGGAAGACCTTGATATCAATTATCATATCGTAGCAAAAATCAACCAGGACAAATGCATACACTGCGGTCTTTGCTATATTGCCTGCGAAGACACTTCTCATCAGTCTATCGATCTCCGATGGGGCAAGCCTTATAACACTTACATTATTAAAGAAGAGGAATGTGTAGGCTGTAATCTTTGTAAATTGATTTGTCCTGTGGAAGATTGCATCACTATGGTAGAAGAACGGAAGGGAGAAGAATATTTAAACTGGAAGGAATTTCAAAAACGCGGATTGCCATTGAATGACCATTAGTGTTACTGTAAACATACATCGGCGATTAATTTGCAGGTAAGCGCTTACAAGAAAACTTACTATACAACACGATTATGAATACGAAGATGATGGCGAAGTCTCCAACGCGTTGATGCCTGACTTGCCAATATTATCTATCTGTTCATAAACAAAATATTTTAAATCAGGTGAAAAATATTAAGGATATTAAGTATTTACAATTAGTATTCATTAAATAAAGCATAATAAATTTTAACGCAAAGTCAAAAGTGTTAATTTGAATCTGAAAATCCTTGAAATAATAATTATACTACCAATGCAACTAATTGTATATGTTGACGACGATGAAGATGATTTCTTCTTGTTTAAAAAAGCGGTAAATGAAATTTCTACTAATTATAGTGTTCTTCATGCTAATTGTTCAGAGAATTTACTGGAGCTGATAAAAGTTATTAAACCTGCCTTTATCTTTCTGGATATAGATATGCCGATTATGAATGGTGTTGATTGTCTGAAGATCATCAGGTCTGCTGAAAAGTATGATTGCATACCGGTTATTATATATTCAACCTGCACTGACTACCAGGAAATATCGTATAACAATAAAGCTAATTACTATCTTGTTAAACCAGATTCTTTTGCTAAAATTTTAACCAGTCTTAATTCGGTCCTTACCTATAACTGGGCCAACGATTTTTATCCTTCAGGCACTATTGATTTGGTATTATCTTAAAGACAGAAAACCGCAAAATTATGTCACCAGCCATCCTTAAATAAAATATCGGCTGAATCATTGCCGGCTTTGTCAACCTGCCAATGATAGCGGATCATCAATAGCTGCATTGCTTTTAAGCGGAAGGAGAATATAAAATGATGCCCCTTCACTTTCATTACTCCTGGCGTAAATCCGGCCATGATGATACACTGCAATTTTTTGACATAAGGCCAGACCAATACCGGTTCCGGGATATTTATTTCTATTATGAAGGCGTTGAAAGATTGCAAATATTTTTTCAGCGTATTCCTGTCTGAAACCTACGCCGTTATCTTTAAAAACTATTTCGATGTACGACATGTCGATGTCAAGTGCTAAGGCAATCACTTCTTCTTCCCCTATCACCCTTGAAGTTATATCTATTACCGGTAATATTTCATCCGCCGTAAATTTAAGCGCATTACTTAAAAGGTTATAAAAAAGCTGGTATACCTGCATCGGAATTACCCTGAGCTGAGGCAGTTCCGCATAATTAATCACAACATTTTTTTCTGTGATCATAGACGCAAACTCTTGTATTACCTTTTGCAAAATTATGTTAAGGTCCGCGATTTCAAATGACTCCTGCGGCCTTAGCAGCAATGAATAATTAAGCAGGTCATCAATAAGTACAGACATACGTTTTGAAGCGTTTTCAATATTGAGCATGTAATTCTGCGCTTCTTCCGACAGCTCGTTGAAATATTTTTTATTGATCCAGCTGGAATAAGTGCGGATTTTTCTTAAAGGCTCCTGCAGGTCATGCGTTGCTATATAGGCAAATTGTTCGAGGTCGTGATTAGAATGTTTCAGATTAAAATTGGCCTGCTGCAAGTCGCGGGTTCTTTCAAGCACCTGTTTTTCAAGCTCTTCTTCTACCGTTTTTTGCCGGTGAATATTTGAAGTAGTACCTACCCACATAATAATTTTACCATCAATGTCTTTATGTGCCATCCCCCTGCTTAACTGCCAGGTATAGTTTCCATCACGGCGCTTTAAGCGATGTTCTATTACGAACTCTTCACCCGTTTTCACGGCTAAATCCCACAGCCTACAGGTGTTGTTCAAATCTTCTGCGGATACGATATTAAACCAGTTGCTGTTTTTAATGTCTTTATAAGTCAGGCCGGAGTATTCATAAAAAGCATGACTGAAATAGTTCAGGTTACCATTAGCATCGGCTGTCCAGATCTGTTGTGGCATACTATCGGCTAAAAAACGAAAACGCGCGGTGATCTCCCCTGCTTTTTGCTGGGCACGTTTTTCTTCATTAATATTCACACACAAAAGCAGGATGTTTTCGGGTTTACCTTCCTGATCTTTTATCAAAGTAAAACTGTTCCTTATCCATACCGGTTGATTAGATCTGTTTAGAAAGCGGCTCTCAAAAGCGGCGACATAGTCTTTGTTATCTAACAGACCATCCCAAAATGTTGTATAATCTTTTATACTTTCCGTGTGAATAATAGCGGTAAGTTTTGTGCCAGCGAGTTCATTCACGTTATACCCGGTTAAGTTATTAAAAGCGGTATTAGATTGAATAATAATTCCCTGCGGATCAATTACGACGACGCCGATAAAAGCATTTTCAAAAGCGGCCTGGATAAATTGTTCTTTTGGTATGACTGAGATCGTTGACAGCCTGGTGTTATTAGTAACTGTAATTGTTTGCTCTTTAAAATTTGTAAATGCTTCCTTGCTAACATGTGTAGCACCGGGCGGTACTGGAATTGTTTCCGACAATGACATAATTTCTTCATTAACGGCCGGATTAATATTTGCTGAAGAAATACTATTGGCAGATTTTTTCTGTGGCGGAGGCGTAATAGGAGTCATTTAAGTTAGTATTATTTGCGAAGAGTGTCTCATAGTAAATGTACCTTAAAAAATTACGGTCACAATACAGGTTAACACTTACGAGGAGTATTTTTTGTAATGTCATCAATAGCGCTAAGAAGTGAAAATAATACTATCGGTTCGGGAACCGGATCATAAATCGTAAACATGCTTTCCCACTTCACCCGTAATAGTATGACAGTTACAGTTACCACCCCATTCCCTGCTTCCATCTGTAAAAAATTCACACTTCCATATAGGTACTTCGTGCTTGATACGATCGATGATATACCTGTTAGCAGTAAACGCTTCATGACGATGCGCCGAGGCGGTGATTACAATTACCGCGCTTTCGCACACAGGCACTTTGCCAATCCGGTGGGTAGCGAGGGCAATGGTAAGTTCCCACTTTGATTTAGAGGTATTAATAATTTCGGCAATCATCCCGGAGGCAAGTGTCACCTGTGCTTCGTATTCAAGGTAATCTACCTCTTTCCCATTGCTATGATTTCTCACCTCTCCGCTGAAAAGTACGATAGCTCCGGCTTTGATATGATGAGAACCTGCTAAAAGTTCAACAATGTCAATAGGTTGTTCAGTAATATAAACCGGTTCATCCACCGCTGCCTGGCGGGATAACATAGATAGTGTCATGTTCCTGTAATTGAAAATCATTATCAATAAAATCATCTTTCACCGCGAAGCGGCAGATACCTAGTAAACTATCGGCGGCCGGATTTAATTGTATCAGATGTTTTTTCAAAGCCGGCACATTGCTGATGTTTTCCTTCAACTCAAATTCCTTTTCAAAAAAATCTTTTAAAACGGCAAATACCTGTACTCTCATAATCCTGATTTACTCTTATAATTTTATGAACCCGCTTTAACAACAGTGTCTAACAAAACATTCCTTAACAAAAAATGCCAATCAAAGTAAACATTCCTCCTGATAGCTGACAGCTGACGGCTGATACCTATAGCAAAACATCAATGCAACGCTAACTGTTCACCCTTTCTGATAAAGCCTATGCCCCTGTTCAGCAGGTATCTGCCAAAATAAATCTTGTTGTTTTTAAACCGGTATGTTGCAAGTGTTTTTAGCGGCTCTTTACCTGTTTGTAATGTTTGCTGATTGATAGTAGTGATCATACAACGCCCGCAATTTTTTACCCCGGTAAATTCGATTGAAGCTATAGAAAGATTTTTAAATGAATCTTCTTGGTAAGGTACGCCTCCGGTAAATACTATGCTGGGCCGGAAACGTTCCATCGGCAATGGTTCTGTCAGCCGGGTGTTTAAATCTTTTAAAGATTCCTGACCAACAATCAGATAAGGATAACCATCGGAGAATGTGGTGGTCTCTTTATTAAAGGCGTAACGGCCATCCACTCTTCGCCTGGTTGTGTCAGGCATATACACCAGATGACAATTTTTTTTCAGCATTCCTGAAAACCATTCATCCGCAAGCTTACTTACCCATTGTGCCTTGCAATTGTCCGACCAAATATCCACCTGTTTAAAAATGGGTTGCTCAGGTATCAATGGAACCTGCAATGTTGATAAGGGATCATTTTTATGTTGAACATGCATTGTTTCATTTTTAATGGTGGCAACCAAAAGAGCCATCACCGGAAACTCCCGCTGTGTAAGAAATTTGTATTGATCATCGACAATCATCCAGCGCCTGTCATATTTAAATCCTTTTTTCGTAACCTCCGCTGAGTCCACGGTATAACCGCCCAAAGATTTAATCGGAAATATGTTCAGTTCGCTGATCGTAAACATTCTACTAAGGTAGGAGAATTGATTTTATTATTATCTGATATTAATAAGTATTGCTATCAGCCGGCAGCCTTCAGCTATCACAGAAAGTTATATCATATATTAGCTGAAACGAATAATAAAATTTATGGAAATTTTCTCTTTGTAAAGAAAATGCTATCAGTTGTCGGAGATCCCGTGTATGAGGTAATTTCAATCTGATGGCTGAAAGCCGACGGCTAATGGCAATACGTCAATTTTAAGTTGACATGACAATAGTAATAATGAATTAATATTGAGTAAAGAATATCCTGATGAAATCATCTGCGTTACACGTTTTGATAATATTACTGGCGGCTTATTTTTTCTGCTCCTGCAAAAGTGTTTCTTTCGATCCTGAAAATGCTTTAAAATATACTGTTACCCAGGCTTCTAAAACAAATACGGAAAGCAATGACTATAAGCAAATGCCCCGTTCTATTAGTCCTGGCGACAGCACCTGGAACTACGTCCCATTAAACGACTGGACCAGCGGCTTTTGGCCCGGTATACTTTGGTATGAATATGAATACACTAAAAATCCGCTCTGGAAAAACAGGGCGGACAGTTTTACCCGTTCCCTAAAACCACTTGCTTACCATACCGCTGCTGACCATGACCTGGGTTTTCAGTTGTATTGCAGTTATGGAAATGGCTACAGGCTTACCGGGGACACTTCATATAAAAAAATCTTACTGGCTGCCGCCGATACGCTCGCGACATTGTTTAACCCGGTAACCGGCACAATACTGTCATGGCCTTCGATGGTAAAGAGTGAAGGATGGCAGCATAATACCATCATAGATAATATGATGAATCTTGAATTATTATTCTGGGCCGCGAAAAATGGCGGTGGAAAAAAGTTGTATAATATTGCCATGAAGCATGCCGTCACAACTATGCATAATCATTTCCGTCCCGACTATTCTTCTTATCATGTGGTTGTTTACGATACGGTTACTGGAAAAAAAATCAAGGGAGTCACGCAACAGGGTTATAAAGACAATTCCATGTGGGCAAGAGGACAGGCCTGGGCTATCTACGGATTTACCATGTGCTACCGTGAAACAAAAAATCCGGAGTTCCTTGAGCTTGCCTTGCATGTTGCATTTGTTTATCTAAACCAGTTGCCCGATGATATGATACCTTATTGGGATTTTAGCGCCCCGGGAATCCCTGATGCGCCAAAAGACGCTTCAGCCGCAGCTATAACCGCATCGGCATTACTTGAACTTTCAACCTTTGTTACCGACCGGTCGCTAGCCGAAAGCTACCGTCAGAAAGCATCACAAATGCTTAAGGTACTTTCTTCTAAAGATTATCAAAGCAGGGAAGTGAACAAAGCATTTTTGTTACACAGCACCGGTAACGAACCACAAGGCACAGAGATAGATGCCTCCCTTGTTTACGCTGATTATTATTATCTCGAAGCCTTATTGCGGTTAAAGAAATTAAAAGCGGGAAAAATGTAATGACGTGGCAATCATTAAATGGCTTAAAAAATTTGCTATCAGCTATCGTCAGCTATCGGCTGTCAGGAAGAAAGCTTCCACTATATTGAATTACTGACAGCTCGCTGATAGCTACTAGCTGATAGCTGACGGCTGGTAGCTCCTATTATTGAATACCCTTAATACACACCCAACGAACAGTAATTAAATCTTATCTTAGAAAAAATTTTAAACGCCATAATTATCTAACGATGCAAGTGAATATTGAAAACAAATCCTTGAACCCGGCGATTCGGGTAAGTACAAAAGGGTATGGTTATGCCATACGTATATCGCTGATAGCAGCCCTGGGAGGTTTTCTTTTTGGCTTTGAAACCGCTGTTATCTCCGGCGCTGAAAAAACGATCCAGGGGTTATGGTCGCTCACCCCTTTCTGGCAGGGCTTCACCGTAGCTGCCAGCCTGATAGGGACGGTGCTAGGTTCATTAATTACCGGGGCCCCGGCGCAAAAATATGGACGAAAAAAAATCCTCATCGCCATTGCTGTCATGTATCTTTTATCAGCGATCGGCTGTGCGTCTAGTTCAGTGTGGGTGTTGTTTATCATCTTCCGCTTTATTGGCGGCGTAGCTGTAGGCGCCTCTTCTGTGGTAGGACCGATGTATATTTCTGAAATTGCCCCGGCTGCAATCAGGGGAAGGCTCGCCGGATTATTCCAGACAAACATCGTCGCCGGTATCTTTATCGCTTATCTAACCAATTTCCTGTTTATAGACCTGGGTGAAAATGCATGGCGCTGGATGTTGGGGATCATGATGATACCCGCAGGTTTGTTCGCCATCCTTGTACGCACCATACCTGAAAGTCCACGCTGGCTTGTATTAAAAAACAGAGATGAAGAAGCTAAAGCTGTGTTCGCCAAAACGGGAGAGCCTGATGCCGTGGCGCTCATACGGCAGGAACATGAGCTTTCAAAGTCTGGCGTAAAAGAAAGTTTGTTCAATGGCAAATATAAAAAACCGATATTCTTTGCGGTGACGCTGGCTATGTTTAACCAGCTTTCAGGCATCAATGCGATCTTATATTATGCACCACGCATTTTTGAAATGGCAGGTTTCAGTAAAGCAGATGCATACCTGCAACCGGTATATATAGGCGCAGCCAATTTGTTCTTCACCTTACTGGCAATGTCGCTGATAGATAAATTCGGCCGTAAGACATTGTTACTTATCGGCGCCGCAGGTATGATTGTTTTTCTCGGATTAACCGCTGTTGCATTCTCCGGTGAAATCAGCGGTAACAGCAACGTGCTTTTTTACCTTATCGGGTTTATAGCTTTTTTCGCATTTTCACAGGGTGCGGTGATATGGGTTTTTATATCAGAGATATTTCCCAATTCTGTTCGTTCACAGGGTGGTTCATTGGGTAGCTTTACACACTGGATCATGGCGGCCATCATCTCATGGACCTTCCCGGTAATCGTGCAGGGAAGTGCTAACGGTGGTTTTTATTCCTTCGTATTTTATAGTCTGATGATGTTGCTTTCACTCGTATTTATCTGGCGTTATATCCCGGAAACAAAAGGAAAAACACTGGAAGAAATTCAAACACAACTGGGGATAAAATAATTTGTGCTCATGCATAACACAACTCATAAAAGCATAATCACCATTCTGTTTATTATTAGCTGCGGCTCTTCATTTGCTCAAACACAAACTGCTATCTATCCCGGTGAGCCATGGCCCGACGATAAGGGCAATCACATCCAGGCACATGGAGGTGGTATTCTTAAAGCAGGCAAAACGTATTACTGGTATGGAGAAGGGCGCGCTAAAGACAATGATACCAGCCTTCGCTATGTAAGCTGTTATTCCTCTGCGGATCTGATGAACTGGGAATTCCGGAACTACGTTTTAAAGACCGGTGATCCTGATTACATGGGTAAACGCTTTGTGCTTGAAAGGCCCAAAGTGTATTACAATAAAAAAACAAGGAAGTATGTAATGTACATGCACCTCGACAGCAGTAATTATAAAGCCGCACGGGTAGGCATCGCAGTTTGCGATAGGCCGGATGGAGATTTCACTTTTATTAAAAGTTTTCGTCCGCTTGGTTTTGAAAGCAGGGATATCGGGCAATTCATCGATGACGATGGCAGCGCTTACCTTGTGTTTGAAGATCGTGCCGCGAAAGGTTTTCACATCGCTAAGTTGTCGGACGACTATATGAATGTTGAAAAAGATATCTGTCTTATAAAACTTCCGCTCGAGGGAGGAGCCATCGTTCATTACGACGGGATGTACTATGCGATTGGTTCAGCACTTACCGGATGGAGAGCCAATCCTAATAAATATGCTACCGCTGAAACACTCGCGGGACCATGGTCGGAGTTTGCTGATATAGCACCGCCCGCTGTTAATACCTATGGGTCTCAGTCGACATTGATGCTCAAGATTACCGGCACGAAAAAAACTACCGTTGTATTTATGGGAGATATCTGGAAGCCCCTCACCCAATGGGATTCGCGTTACTTGTGGATGCCGCTTAAAATTGGTAATGGTAAATTGTTCCTTCCTCAACCTAAACCATGGTCGATTAATATTGTAACCGGCGAAGTGATTTTTAAGTTGTAACCAGTTATGCCCTAACAAAAAAATTTAGCAATATGTAATAAGATATTGATTTTATTTAACTGTAAAATTTGCATTAAATCTATGGAGATTACTACTGAGTAACTGGCTGGTATAATTATCAACTTACCATCAATCATAAATAATTAAATAAGCAACCTTCCATAAATACCTAACGTATAAATATCCTGCAAACAACAGAGATGTTCAACACCATCCTTCTCCTGACTATTCTTTACTATCAAATTAATCTTTTATGAAATCGATTCAACTGAAAAATTACCTTGCCGGTTTAGCAACGGGCAACAGGTATGCTGTCGGATTTCTGGGTATACTATTACTGGGTACCTTATTGATGCCGGGTTGTAAGAAACCTGACAATCCCGGCGAGGCCAAATCTCCCGGGCTTGTACTCGTACTTGAAAACCTTGTGTCTCCACTAACGTTAAATGAATCACCTGACGGTACTAAGAGATTATTCGTAGTGGATCAAATAGGAAAAGTTTGGGTAATCGCTGCTGACGGTACCAAACTTGCCGATCCCTTTATAGACATCACCAGCAAAATGGTTACGCTTTCGGCAGGCTATGATGAACGTGGTTTACTTGGCTTCGCTTTTCATCCTCAATATAATACCAACGGAAAATTTTACATCTTTTATTCCGCACCACCGCGGCCGGGCGGTCCTGCGGAAGGTGCGAACTGGAACAACCTGGTTCGCGTTTCTGAATTTAAAGTGTCTTCCGCAAATAGCAACAAGGCGGATATAAGTTCTGAAAAAGTTATCATAGAAATAGATCATCCCCAATCAAATCATAACGGAGGCACCATCGCCTTTGGCCCTGACGGATATCTTTACATTTCAGTAGGCGATGGCGGCGGAGCAAATGACACACCTGCAGGACATGTTGCCGACTGGTACAAAGTCAATGGCGGCGGTAACGGACAGGATGTTTATGCCAACCTGCTTGGTAATATTCTCCGGCTTGATATAAACAATGGCACGCCATACAAGATACCTGC
>Ga0123336_10000473_pt1 | contig 40536 bp, 45 predicted proteins | sample SSSSmetaG_FD_96466 | JGI IMG/M metagenome (GOLD analysis project Ga0123336, IMG submission 96466) | Glacier valley bacterial and archeal communities from Borup Fiord, Nunavut, Canada, to study Microbial Dark Matter (Phase II) - ​SSSS metaG | ecosystem: Environmental > Aquatic > Freshwater > Ice...
CATTGTATTTATATTCTTTAATTATTTTGATAATAGCGGATGTAACATTAGGTGAAGGTATAAAAGATGAACCAGGTACTATTATTTGTTTAGTTGCTCTGGCATAGTATTGTATCATTAACGTCAAAATACCATAATCTTTTGATTTACTTTTTGCTATTATTCTATCTGCTACTTCTTCTTGGACCATTACTACTATTTCTGATACCTTAGTAGAATCTTCTAGTAGTTTAAATATTATAGGTGATGTTATATAATACGGCAAATTTGCAACCACTTTAATTTTATCAAATTTAACGTTTTTAAGTTTTTCAATTTTCTCTATTTCTTCATCAATATTTATCTTAAGTACATCATTATGTATTATTGTTATGTTTTCATTACTTCCAAATCTATCTTGTAATATTTCTAGCATTCTTTCATCAATTTCAATTAATAATAAATTGCTATTTTGAAGATAATATGTTAAATTACCCAGTCCAGGTCCAATTTCTATTACTAGGTCATTTTCGCTTATATCTGATAATTCAGCAATTTCTTTAAGAACAACATCATCTATTAAGAAGTTTTGCCCAAACGATTTTTTTGCTTTAATATCATTTGTTTTTAAAAGTTCTTTTGTTAATTTTAAAGTATCTATTTTAATTCACTCCTTAAAAATATAAGTAGCATAGTTTAAATATTATGCTACTTATTTTAGTTTATTATTATAATCCGCCATTGGCAATTAATTTGTTTTTTATACTGATTGCTGAATTACTATAACTTCTGTCTACTATACCTTGGCTATAACAATTGTTATAATAACTACCTTCACCCATATTATATGAATTTAAAGCATATACTTCAACTGTTGTAGGATCATTAGATACTTTTTTCGCACTATTCATATATGATGATAACATATATGCACCTGCTTTTATATTATCGTAAGGATCAAGTAAATTAGATATTCCTAATCTATTTCTTAAATTTGCATGATTAGATATGTGTATTTGACAAAGTCCATATGAATTTCCACCGCCTATAGCGTTTGGATTAAAACCACTTTCTTTGTACATTATAGCAAGTAACAACTCAAATTGTACACCATAGTTTTGACACATTGTGTATGCATATTGCTGTTGATCAACCGGTAATGCAATATTATAACTTTTAAATCCACTATCAACTGTTGGTATTACAATTGTAGCTGTTCTTGAAACAACTGGATTTAATTTAGTTCCAACTTCTATAATTTTATTTTGTGGAACTGTTTTTGTATCAGCTTTTAATTCCACCTTATATATTTCTGTTTCACCAGAATATTTTACTAAGTATTTTATAACTTTTTCTCCATTTGTACCTTCTTTAGAAATCTTAGTTACCCCTCTATTAATAGTTGGGTTATTTATTTGTTCTTCTACAAACGGTATTGCCTCAGATACTTCAATGATCTTTGCAACTACAGGTTTATACTCTGCATACATAGCAATAGTATCTATTTTAGATGTTTCTTTATCTGAATAAATTTTTATTTCCATATTATTTTCAATTTTAGTATCTTTTGATGGTGATAAAATCATATCATCACTCAAGATTATTTTATTCTGTAGTAAAAAGCTGTCTATATTTGTAGATAGCGTTTTTATTGTTTTTATATCTCCGAAATAATTAAAAGTCACAGTTTTAATTTGCATTGCTACAAGCGAAATACCAGCAGTAATAAATATTAACATAACAGTTATTATCACTAGTGTTTTTCTTAAAACATAAGCTTTATCTTCCTTCACTATAAGTTCCTCCCTTTAATTAAGGCTGACTATATTATACTATATTTTATTCTGTTTGTCAAATATAATGTTAAAATTATAGTGTAGTAATAATGTTCAAATGTCAAATTTGATTGGTACAATAAGTAAAAATAGACTTTAAATCATTTTAATAATATTTTATAATTAGATTCGATTTCATTTATATTACAAAACGTGCCACATATGCTTTACTCTAGGTATTTAACTTAAAATATCATATACAATATTTATATAATATATAATTAAAATTAACCCATATATTAGCTTTTATATAACAATATATATACATTTTTTTTGTTTATATATTAATACTTTAATAGTAGTTTATTCTATATAATATTAATTTTGTATCAGTATTATTACAATGATATTCCATATATTATATATTATTTTTTTCTTCTTATTACTAATCCATTACTTACTTCATATGGAATCTTGATTTTTACTAGTTGTCCTTTTTTTCCAGGGTTAATAGTATCAATTTTTTCATTAGAATCAACATTAAATAATTCTGTTATTTCAAATTCTTTTAGTGATAAATCACTAACATATAGAATATCTAGTTTGTCTCCAATAGATAATTTGTTTTTTATTTCAATTATAGTTAGATCACCTGTGCAATCAACCACTTTACCTGCATATTCATATCCAACATTTTCACTTTGACCATCTAAATCATGTATATCTTGGTTATTTTCATCAATATAGTAAAATTCAGATAATCCTCTAGTTTTAACTTTACCTAATTCTTCTAAATAATTTGTATAATCATATTTCTCTACTTCATTATTTTCTATTAACTCGTAACAAGCATCTATAGCTTTTCTATAGGCTCTAACAACTGTTGATAAATAATAATCAGTTTTTAATCTTCCTTCAATCTTTAAACTACTTATTCCCATATTTATTATATCAGGTATGCGCTTAATTAAGCATAAATCTTTTGAAGACATTATGTATGTCCCTTTTTCATCAAAATCTATATTTATTCTACTATCTGGATTATTTACTTCAGTTGCATATACATTATACTGCCATCTGCAAGTTTGAGCACAATCACCTAAATTGGCACATCTATTCGATAAATATTTACTCATATAACATCTACCAGAATATGCATAACATACAGCTCCGTGTACAAAAGTTTCTATTTCTAAATCTTCTGGTTTGTTTTTCATTATATAATCTATTTTTTCTCTACTTAGTTCTCTAGCAAGTATTACTCTTTTAGCTCCATAATCATGCCAAAATTTAGCAGCATGTACACTAACTGTATTTGCTTGAGTACTTATATGTATTTCCATATTTGGTGATACTTCTTTTATTTTAGATATTACGCCAACATCACTTGCTATAATAGCATCTGCACCAATATTTGTTAATCTCTTAACTTCTCTCTCTATTTCTTCATAATCCTCATCGTGTGCATATATATTAAGGGCAACATAAACCTTTTTCCCTATACTATGAGCGTACTTTATAGTATCCTCTAAAGTATCACTATTCATTTCTGCTCTTGTTCTAAGTGATAATTTTGAAGTTCCTGCATACACAGCATCTGCACCATACATAAAAGCCACTTTAGCTTTTTCTAAGCTTCCCGCAGGTGCTAGTAACTCTGGTTTTTTCATAATTGTTTCTCCTTTTAAAATTTCTATTTATTTGTAAGTTTAAATACTAAATCAGTCATACCAATGCTAAGCCATGTACATAAACCTATGTATAATTCTATTACATCATTTGGATTTACAAATATAATTATTATTGTTGCTATTACAATAAATGGTCCAAAAGGCATATAACTATCAGCTTTCTTCTTATTTAAAATTAGTAGTAATCCACCTATTATTGCCCCTATAAAAAAAGATAGAAGCGTAATAACTAATATACTTTTTATTCCAAATAAAAATCCTAGAGCTCCCATTAGTTTAACGTCTCCAAAACCCATACCTTCTTTTTTAAATATTACAACAGCTAGTAATGATAAAGCATAAAATATTCCTGCACCAATAGCCATTCCAATAACGTATGAATACCATAAGCTTATATTCATAATTAAGTTGATTATCCCAAGCAATATTATTACTGCATGAGCCTCATCAGGAATTAATTGAAATCTGTAATCTATAGAAAATACTATCATTAATATAGCTACTAATATAGCATATATATATGAAATATAAGAATTTCCAACAAAATGCATAATTGCTTCAAAAATAATAAGTAATATTAATGAATACTTAAAATCAAACTTAAAATCATTCCTTAAATTTTTAAAAAATACTTTGTATGTTATTTCCTCTGAAACAACTGGGGGCATCTTTAAATTTAAATGCGAAACAATTTGTCCTAGTATTATTGCTAGTATCCCTATTATTAAGTATCCAAATGTCATTTAATATTCTCCTTACTATATTTTTGATTTCCTTTGTATTTATTTATTATAAATTTTTCTAATGGTCTTTTAATTCTTGTTCCCCAAAATTCTTTCTTCTCGATTGGTTTTACAAGTATTGTCTTTATTCCAAATCTATTTCCACCATATATATCAGTAAATAATTGATCTCCAATTATAATTATATTTTCTTTTTTCTCATCTAACATATCCATTGCTTTTTTGAATCCGAAAGACCAAGGTTTAAACGCGTTATACAAATATTTCATCGATAATTCGCGACCAACTCTTTTAACTATGCTTGTTTTAGGTGAGTTGCTTAAAATACATATCTTTATATCTTTTTTCTTCAACTCTTTAAGCCACTCTTTAACATTCTTGTTATATGCATATTTATGATCAACTAATGTGTTATCCATATCAAATATTACAGCTGAAATTCTCTCTTTTTTAAATAATTCATAAGGTATATCTTCTACTTTATCAAACATAAATGTAGGGTACAATTTTTCAAACATTTTCTCACTATCCCTTTCTCTATTGTATATATATATTACCATCTTTTCTTCTACATTTCAATTCTTTTTAACTAATTCTATAAATTTAAGTTAATTTTTTATTATTTTAATATTGTTTTTACATTTTTCACTTTAATTCTTATCCATAATATGGTATACTATGTGTAAGGAGTGATTATATGAACAATACAATATATGATGTTTTAAAGTCAAGAGAATTAATAAAACAAATAACATTCGAAGATGAATTTAAAGATTTAGTGGGAAAAGAAAAAATTTCACTATATTTAGGAATAGATCCAACTGCTGACAGTTTACATATAGGCCATTTTATACCACTTATGATGATGTCATACTTTCAAAAATCTGGTCATAGACCAGTTATATTAATTGGTGGTGGTACTGCTGTAATTGGTGATCCATCAGGTAAAACTGATATGCGAAAAATGCTTACAAAAGAGGACATACTAAGTAATGTTGAAAGTATAAAAAAGCAAGTAAGCAGATTTATTTCATTTGAAGGCGAGAATGGTGCTGTTATAGTTAATAATGCAGATTGGCTTTCAAATTTAAATTATCTTGATTTTATATCTAAAATCGGTGTTCATTTTAATGTCAACAGAATGCTTGCAGCAGAATGCTATAAACAACGTATGGAAAACGGTTTAACATTTTTCGAACTTAATTATATGATTATGCAAAGTTATGACTTTTTACACCTGTTTGAAAACGAAAATTGTAAATTAGAAATTGGTGGTGATGATCAATGGTCTAATTTACTTGGTGGAGTTGACCTAATACGCAAAATCCACAAAAGTGGTAGTTTCTGTTTAACATGTCCCCTTTTACTTAACAGTGAGGGTAAAAAAATGGGTAAAACAGTTAATGGTGCTTTATGGCTAAATAGTGAAAAAACTCCTATTTATGACTTCTATCAATATTGGAGAAATATTGGAGATACCGAAGTATATGATGTTTTAAAAATGCTTACTTTCTTGCCCATGGATGAAGTTAAAAGGCTATCATCTTTGAAAGATAGTGATATAAACGAAGCTAAAAAAATAGCTGCCTTTGAAATAACTAAACTGATTCACGGAGAAGAAGAAGCAAGTATTGCAAAAAATACTGCCGAAGAACTATTCGAAAACTCAAATATATCAGATAATATGCCTACCGTTGAAGTAAGCATTAATGACTTAAACATATTAGATATACTTATAAAATGTGGTTTAACTACATCAAAAGGACAGGGTAAAATTTTAGTTTCTCAAGGTGGTATATTTATCAATGATGAGAAAATAACAGATATAAATTATATAATTGATAACAATCAAGCATCCAATATTTTAAAGAAAGGTAAAAAAATATTTATTAAATTAATTATTAAATAGATATTTAGGTTTATACATGAAATATTCTGTAGGTGAAGAAATAGCAAACGCCGTAACTCACGGTGTTGGAGCATTATTTTCAATAATAGCTCTTACAATAATGGTAGTATTTGCAGCTTTATTTGGTAATATGTGGCAAATAATTTCAGTTTCAATATATGGTGGTACATTAGTTTTACTATACACAATGTCAACTTTATACCATGCATTTAGAAATGATAGATTAAAAAAAGTTTTTAGAATATTCGATCATGCCTCTATATATTTACTAATTGCCGGTACTTATACTCCATTCACTTTAGTAGTATTAAGACAAGATGGAATGGTTGGATGGTCTATATTTATAGCAATATGGTCTTTAGCAATAATAGGAATTACTTTAAGTACAATGTTTATTGGAAAATTTAAAATTTTAGAAACAGCATCATATATTTTATTGGGGTGTATTGTTATTTTTGCAATGCCACAATTAACAACAATTATGAGTGCTAACAATGCTATGGCAGGTATATATTGGCTTATTGCAGGTGGTATATCGTACATTGCAGGAACATTCTTTTATATATTTAAAGCAAAATATTTTCATTCTATATGGCATTGTTTTGTTTTATTAGGTAGTATCTTTCATTTTATTTCAGTTATGTTTTATGTTTTGTAAAAAAAGCATTAGTAAAAAGCAGTATAAATATAATATTTATACTGCTTTTATTTTATACTTTCTTATCTACTTCAAACCAAAAAGTTGTACCTATTGCAACTTTACTATCTACTCCATATTTAAATTTATGTAGTTCTAAGATATTTTTTACTATTGAAAGTCCAAGTCCTGTTCCACATCCAGATTTTCTGAATTTATCATTTGATTTGTAATACCTATCAAAAATTTGAGAAACATCTGCAATTCCTTTTCCATTGTCTTTTATTTCAATTTTTACTGAATCAGTTTTATCTAATATATTTACACATACAGTCTTATCTTCTCCAACAAAATTTACTGCATTACTTATTAAATTATATAACACTTGATATATTTTTATTTTATCAGCATTAACTATATATTCTTCTAAATTATTTTCAACATTCAGTATAAATTTATGGTCTTCAAAACATTTGAAACCATTTAATATATCAATAACTTGAGCTATTATATTATACTGCTGTATATTTAATTTAGCAGTTCCTGTTTCCAACCTAGATAAATTCATCATATCATCTGTAAGTTTTGTAAGTAAATCTGCTTGACCGATTATAACTGATAAATGTTCATCTCTTTTCTCTTTTATATCACCAGACAAATCTTTTATCATTTCAGAGTAAGCTTTTATTATAGTAAGTGGTGTCTTAATATCATGTGATACATTTGCTATTAATTCTTTTCTTAGTCCATCTGTCTTTTTAAGCTCATTTGCACTATAATTAAGAGAACTCGCCAAATTGTTTAATTCCTCATATTCACTTAATTTAAATACTACGTCGTAGTTCCCTTTTCCAAGTTCCTTTGAAGTATTTGTTATTTCAGTTATTGGCTTTACAAATTTTTTAGAAATATATATTGATATAATAAATGATAATATAATTAATATTATTGTTATATAAACTAATTGATTTGAAAGTACCTTTGTGGCAGCCCCAATTGGCTCTATATTAGTAGATACAATAATATACGTACCATTTTCCTTGTTTGCGTATACAATGCTCTCAGACTTAAGTCTGGGTATTTTTACGGTATATGTAGTGTAATTACCGTTATTTTTTTGAAGATTTGTAATTGCTGAGTTTAAATCAATATAAAAAGGTTTGTCTGATGACTGTGATGAATATTTTATATCACCAGATTCATCAAATACGAGTATATTCATTGAATTTTTATATGATGTTTGATCTAGCAAATCAGTATCTTTGTAATTATGAGTTACTTCTTTGCCTATTTTAACTAATTCATTTTCAATCATACTCTTGTAATAAGCTTGTATAAATACAACTTGCATTATCCAAAGTATTACAAATATAGTTATTGAAAACATTGTGAAATACATTATAAATTTATTTTTAATACTATTAAGCTTTATATTCAAATTTATACCCCATCCCTCTTAGAGTAACAACAAAATCTCTATACTTTCCCAAATTACATCTTAGTGTCTTAATATGAGTATCAACCGTTCTGTCATCACCAAAAAAGTCGTATCCCCATACATTTATTAGTAAATTTTCTCTTGATAATGCAATGTTCTTATTAATAACTAAATAAAATAACAAATCATATTCTTTCGGTGAAAGTTTAACTATTTCGTTATCAACATAAACTTCTCTTGATGTCATATCTATGCATAATCCATCATAACTATATATTTTATGTTTAATATTATTTCTATTCAAAATGGCATTTATTCTTGCCATTAATTCTTTAGGACTAAAAGGTTTAGTAACATAATCATCAGCACCTATACCAAATCCCAAAAGTTTATCATATTCTTCACCTTTAGCTGAAAGCATAATAATGTTTATATCTTTATTGAACTCTTTTATCTTTTTAGCAGCTTCTATTCCATCTAATTTAGGCATCATTATATCAAGTATAACAAGGTCGTATTTAGTAGACTTACACTTTTCTACTGCTTCTAATCCATCACTTGCTTCGTCAATTTCATAATTATTTACCACAGCGTATTCTTTTACAACTTGCCTAATTCTAGGTTCATCATCTACTATTAGTATTTTCATCATATTATATCACTTCCTTATTATAGATTATATAATGTTTTTGTGATAGTTCTGTGTTATTTAAATAAGTTATTATATTTTTGGATTAACATGTATTATAGCATCTACTATTTTTTCTACTTTACATACTTCTTTTTTAATATTTTCTGCAATTGAATGAGCTTCCTCTAATGAAATGTCTTCATCAACTGATATTTCCATTAACAATATATAATTAACTCCAACTGGACTTGATTTTATACTGTCTAATGTACAATTATTACATTCATTTATAACTTTAATTATTTTTTCTTTCAAACTATCGTTTATATCTGTATCTATTAAAACATAGTATGCTGATAAAAATAATTTTACCGCTACATAAGCTATCCATATTGATATAATAGCACCAACTATACCATCAATAAAATATAATCCATATTTTGAACAAACTATACCAATCAATGTTGCTAAACTTAAGAAAATATCATTTCTATGATCTTCTGAAGCAGCTGAAATTAATAGATTTTCATACTTTTTACCCATTTTTGTTGTATAGATATACAAAAACAACTTAACTATAATTGTAATTACACAAACAATAATTAAATAAAATGAAAATATTAATTCCTTCTTTGAAACTATTGCCACATATGAGTTTAAAAGTGTTTTATAACTTAAAATTATCATAGTTATACTGATAATCAAAGAAAAAACATATTCAACTTTGCCGTGTCCATAAGGATGCTCTTTATCACGAGGCTTACTTGCTAATTTATTCCCTATATAAGTCATAGCAGAAGTAAATATATCTGTTCCACTGTTTATTGCATCAGCTAATAAACCTTGACTTCTACTTGTTAAAGCCACTGTAATTTTTATAATAAATAAAAATAAGTTTGCTATTATTCCTAATATGCTAACTTTTCTAGTATCACTGTATCTATCCATAATTTTACCCTACTCCTAATTAAAATAAAAACCCTTCCGCAGAAGGATTTTATTTTTTATACGTTTATATGTTTTCCTAAAAAACTATTGTACATCATCGTAGTTGCTATATCAGTGTGTCCAAGGATTTCTTGTAATTTCTTCATATCTATTCCGTCCCTAAGTTGATGGACTGCGAAAGAATGTCTAAGAGTGTGTGGTGTTAATTCTTTTGTTATATGTGCTCTATCTTTATACTGTTTAAGAATCTTCCAAAATCCTTGTCTTGTAAGTTTTTTACCATTAGCATTTAAAAACAATGTGTCATCAGTATCTAATTTTGTGAGTAATGGTCTCATATTTAAAATGTAATTAGTTAAATATTTCATCGTTGAGTTACTTAATTTTATAACTCTAGATGTTTTATTTTTTGCAATCTTAATTGTTCCATTAGTAAAATTCACATCACTTACTTTTAATGATATAAGTTCTGTAACTCTCATTCCAGTAGAATATAAAGTTTGAAGCATTGTTTGATCTCTTTGGCCCTTTAAATCACTTTCAATCGGTTGCTTTAATAATTCTTCAATCTCACCTTTTGTTAGTATGCCTGGCTCCTTTTTGTCTACTTTATATGTAACTGCATCGATAGCAATATTATTTTCTGCTAAGTTCCTACTTACTAAATATTTGTAGTAAGCCTTAATAGAAGCCGATACTCTTGATATCGTTGCATTAGATTTTCCTTCTATCATTAAAGCATTTAAATATTCTTGCATATCGTCTTTAGTTAAATTAAATATTTTTTTATTTTGGCTTTCAAATTAATATTCAAATTTTATAATATCACGTTCGTATGAAGCTATCGTATTTATAGCTGCATGCCTTGTTTCTAAATAACCTATAAATTCATCTACTATAACTTTCATCGTTATTGCCCTCCATTGAATAAATATATTATATACTATTTTTATCCAATTTGCAATCTTTTTCAACAAATTTGACATAAAGTTATGTAAATTTATGTTCAAATTATAAAGCAACGCATCATATAGTCAATATATTTTACATCTTTTGACTATATAACACAATTTTCATAAAAAATACATTAATGGTATTATATTACACTGTAACTTTAAATAAGTTTAATTATTATTTAATATACTGCTTATTATAATGTATTAAGTATTTATAACATAATAATAATATAGCGACTCATGCATATGCATGAGTCGCTATATTATTATTAATTATTATACCAATTTTAAATATCATATTGCTTATTTTGTTTTATGAAGTCTTATCTAGATATTTAAGTCTCGTTGCTAAACCTCCTCTTATATGTCTTTCTGATTTATTTATTTCAAGTATTTTTTTAGCTTCATCAGCCAAAGATGGATTGAATTTTTCTAGTCTTTCTGCAATATCTTTATGTACTGTTGATTTACTTACATTAAACTCTTTTGCTGCAACTCTAACTGTACTACCTGTTTCAATAATATATACAGCTAATAATTTTGCTCTCTCATCTATATCTAAATATGTCATCATTAATCACTCCTATTTAATATGTTAATATATTTAAAATTTAATTTTACTTGCAGGGTCTATAACTTTATTATTAAGCATAAGCATAAAATGAATATGCGGTTCATCTTTTATTTCTCCTATTGAAGTTTTTCCAACTTTTCCAATTATAGCAGATTTTTTAATTATTTGCTTTTCTTTTACATTAGTACTGCTTTCCAAATTTGAGTAAATACTTTTGTATCCTTGACCATGATCTATTATAACCGTGTAACCTAAAAATGAATCCTCATATATTCTTTCTACAATACCTTTTTCTATACTCTTAATATTTGTCCATAAATCCGCTTTTATATCGATTCCATCATGTGTTTTCCAGGATTCCAATGTTTTAGAAAATAGTAATTTATCTGCTGAATATACTTTTATTATTTCCCCTTTAAGTGGTGAAATAAAATCAAGTGGTTCTATTATTGGAGTAGTTTTTTTTACAGTAGTGGGTGTTTTTGTAGTTGTTACTATTTCTTTGCTAGTATTTATAGCTGTATTTTGATTATTTATACTAGTTCTGGTATCTATATTATTGCTATCTAAATCTTGCAAATCTTCTGATACTGATGATTCTGACTGCGACTTCTCATCATTATTGCTAAACACTGCAAAACTTTCGTTACTTACTTTTCTATATGTTGCGATAGTTGTGTATACACTTATAGTTGCTAGCATAACCATAAATACAAACAAAACGTAATAACTTCTTTTCACCACAAACCTACTTTTAAATATTTTTAACACATTAAATATATTTTTATTATGTACTGCACCTTTTCTTCTATATTCAATATTATTTTCTATATGTTTACTTTCGTTATCATTGATTTGATTCATACTTTCTAAATTTCTTCTTTTCTTTATATTAGTAATATCTTTTTTAATATGTATACTTTCAAAGATATTATTTAACTTAATTTTCAATATTCTCACCTTCTCTTTTGTATTATTTTATAGTTATAATCTCAACTCCTGTATAATAATGTTTGATTATATCCAAACATGATTTTCCTTCATCAGCCATGTAGTTTGCTCCTACTTGGCTCATACCTACACCATGTCCATAACCCGTTACCTTAAATGATATTCCATCATCTAATACACTAAGTTCGAATTGCGTTGATTTAAGTCCAAATAATGTTCTCAATTTTTCGGCAGATATTAGTAATTCACCAACTTTAATTTCATATACCCTACCACTAGTTGTATAACTATTTATTTTTATCTTATCTTTTAAATTATTTATTTTAGATAGTAAGAAACCACTATCTAATTCTTCACATATCTGTTTTTCAAAATTTGAAAATGATAGTGTGACTTCACTATTTCTATTTGGGTAATCATCATATTCAACATTGTCCACACTAACTAGATATGGTATTTTTATACCTCCCCATATTTGATCTATATTCTCGGTTTTTATGGGACTACTTGCATGAAAAAAAGCCTTAATATATTCCCCATTATATGTTATTACCTGGTTTTGAGTTGAAACAACTGCCTCATTTACCCTATCCCAATAGTCTATTTTTGTTGCATCATCAAACCCTCTATTTGTCCATATACTAAATAATTTTTCTTTATTATAAAATGCTTGGCAATGATTAAAATCATCACACATATCAGCATCTGGACCTTCTGCATTTTCAAGCATTTTTCTATATGTGTATGTCCTTGCAACAATTGCTTGCGCCTTTAAAGCTTCAATGTTGTATGCTGCTGGCATTTCTGAAGAAACCACACCTCTTAAGTAGTCATTTATATCCATAGCTACTACTTCGTTAGTTTTGCACATTTTAACTCTAATTGTCTGATTCGCTTTATATTCAATAGTTTGTTTTTCTTCTTTTTCTTCCTGCTTAATCAATGCTTGTTTCTTTTCTTCTTGACTCATATATGCATTTATAACTGATAAAATTACAGATAAACTAAATAACAAAGCACATAAAAAAACAAGCCATCTTTTCAATACATATCACCTATGATATATATATATTCATGACTTGTCTTTTTATTACTATTTTGTATAATATTTAATTAATTTAACTGTAATTAATTGTTTTATTTGTATTATATTTACATTGTTATAAATGAACCCATATATACTTGAATTAAAGGTATCATAACTACAATCATAAATCCAATTAAGGCAACACCTACAAAAAGATATGTGATATCTGGTAACCATTTAACAAATCTACTTATTGATTCGTCTATTTCCATAATTATATATTCATTTACCTTTTCCATCATTTCAGCCAGATTTGTTTTCATACCAATAGATAGCATCTCTGAAACCATTGGTTTAAAAATATGACTGTCTTCAAATGGAGTAATCCATGACTCACCTGTTAAACTGTTAGATTTTGCTACCTCAACTAAAGATAAGAAGTAATAGTTGCTTGTAACTTCTTTTGATACATCAATACTTTCTTGTATTCTCATTCCATTCTTTAAATTGAGTAACATAGCTTGGAAAAACTTACTTATAGTTATATTTGTATTTAATTTACCTACAACTGGAAATTTCATGAGTAATTTATCCCAAGTATATCTTCCTTTTGGGGTGTTAACCCAAGTTACGAAGCCTAGTCCGAGCAATATAACAACAATCAAAGGCGCATACCAATTTGCAATAAGCCAGTTTGCAACATCTAATGCTGCAAGTGTAGCTGCTGGAAGCGTCTGTTTGGAACCAAATGTTGCATATACTGTTTTAAGTAAAGGAACACCTATAATTAATGCTACAAACATAGCTATCATTATACCAAAAAATTGTAGAACTCTAGGTATTAAAGCTGATTTTATTTGTTTTTTTAATTTCATTGAACTTTCAAGATAATCTCTAGCATATAATAAAGCTGTATCTAATGTACCAGATTCTTCTCCAACTTTTACAAAGTTAATAAACATAGTTGCAAATACATGTGGGTAATTAGACATAACTACATTTAATCTCTCACCAGCTTCAACACCAACAAGTAAATCTTCAACTACGTCCTTGAATGCAGGATTTTCTGTTCCTTCATATAATGATTTAAGGGCTTGAATATTATTAAAATTAGCTTTTTTAAGTATATATAAATTATTTACAAAAGATATAACATCTTTTTGTTTTATTCCGCTAAAAGGATGGAAATTGGAGTCCTTCAAATCACTAAATAAAAGTTTTTTAAAGGTAATTTTCTGTTTTAAATACTGGGGATTATATTTAGTTTTTGCTGTTCTCTTGATAAATCTTCCCGTATCAACTTTAGCTATTTTTATCTTCTTAATAACGATAGGTTGTATCTTTGCTTCTTTTAATTTAGTTATAACTTGGTGCTTATTAACTGCAAGTATTTTACCTCTTATAATTTTACCATCTCTTAAAATTGCTCTATATTTATAATCTGGCACGAATTTCCAACCTCCTTTTTTTTAGAAACTAATCTTCAAGTGTCCCACCGGCGTTTACTATAAGACCTTTAATACTATCTAATTTATCTTCTTCAATTACAAGTTTAATTGTTTTCATATCTATTTTATGAGCAACATATAATTCCGACAAAGAAACTTCATAACTTTTACAACCTGCTATTCTTAATGAATGTATTGAATCTTCAATTTCTGATATTTTAAATTTTTCTTGTCTTATTTGCGCCGCTAATGTCGTAGTTACAACCATTATTTCGGGAGCTAGTATTAATCCACCATTTAAGTTATTTAAAAGTTTTTGTGAAATAACTAATTTTAAAATATTTGATAATGTATTTTTTACAGCCATTTGGTCAGCTGAATCATATAAGTTAATTATTCTCTCTATAGTTTCACCACAAGATCTTGTATGCATAGTACCTATTACTAGGCCACCAGCTTCCGCTAAATCTAATGCTACGTCCATTGTTTTTCTATCTCTTATCTCACCTAGTACTGATATATCAGCATCTTCACGAAGTAAGTTAATAAGTCCATCATAATAACTTGTAACATCTGCTTCTATTCCAACTTCCTTTTGAATTATAACACATTTATTAGATGTATGAACATATTCAATTGGGTCTTCAATAGTTACAATTTTTTTATTTGCTTCTTTATTAAGCTCTTGTATAAATGCGTTTAATGTAGTTGATTTACCAGAGTTTACTTTTCCCGTTATCAGGATTAATCCCGAATTTACTTTTTTCAATCTAGCAATTAACTCTTTTACGCCTGTTTCAGTTGTATCTATTTCTCCATTAGGTATTAGTCTAATAGAAAAGTTAGGTAATCCCTTAGTAAGTGATAAGTTTATTCTAAATCTAAATCCTGCATATGTATGTGAAAAATCTACTTGTTTCGATTCTTCAAATATTTTTTCTAAGTTTTTAGTGATTTTAGCAAAATCAATGATTAAATTTTCTAGAAATTCACCAGTCATTGGAAGTTTTGAATCATCAAAATAAAGTTTTCTATCAACTCGGTATACAGGAACTGATCCTGGTGCAAGATGTATATCTGAGGCCCCTAAATTTATGCCTTTTTCCAAAATCATATTAAATAATTCCATATAATTCTCCTTCTACGTTAAACAATAATTTTCCTTTTTAACTCATCTATTGTTGTTAATCCAATTAAAACCTTGTTAAGTCCATCAACAATTAAAGGTCTATATTTTGTGTTTGCTTTTGCATATTTTCTTATCTCTATAGTAGAGGCTCCTTCTGAAATCATATCTTTTAATTCATCATTAATACAAAGTATTTCAAAAGCTCCTATTCTCTCGTAGTATCCTATGCCATTACAATATTGACATCCAACAGGTTCAAATAGTTTTGCTTCATCAACTACAAATGTTTCACCAGTAGTTTTTTCTATTCTAGCAATATATTTTTTCTCATCTTCATTTAATACATGAGGTCTTTTACATTTTTCACATAGCTTTCTAATTAGTCTTTGTGATATTGTTGTTACAAGAGTTGCTGAAATATCATAAGTAGATATTCCCATCTTCTTTATTCTAGTAATTGCTTCTATTGCATCAATAGTATGTATTGTAGCAAGTACTAAATGTCCTGTTTGACCAGCTTCTACAGCTATTTCAGCTGTTTCTCTATCTCTTATTTCACCAACTAGTATAATATCAGGATCTTGTCTTAAAACTGTTCTAAGTGCTGATGCAAACGTTATATTTGGTCCTATTTCAACTTGGTTAACACCAGACATTCTCATTTCAACAGGATTCTCAATTGAAATTATATTTATTTCTGGTTTATTTAAAAAGTCTAGTACACTGTATAATGTAGTTGTTTTACCTTCTCCTGTTGGTGCACATATAAGTATCATACTATTTCTTTTTTCAAAAGCTGCTGAAACTAACTCTTTATCTTGAGGAAATCCTAGTTCCTCTAAAGATCTAAGATTTGAGTTCTTTTTAAGAAATCTAAGAACAAATTTTTCTCCATTTACATTTTTTTGTGAAGATACACGGACACTAAAATTATCGTATGTATTAATACTACCATCTTGATCATATGTTATTTCTTGATGCATATTAGATATAGATTTAATTCTACCAGTAACTATTGGTTGTCTATCTTTAGGAAGCTCTGTTGCAGTTATAAGTTCTCCATCAATTCTAAATCTTATTCTTACTTTATCTTCCATAGGTTCAACGTGAATATCACTTGCTCTTTTGCTTATAGCTGTCATTATTATATTATCAATTAGTTTAGATGTATCTTTTTCTTCTTTATCAACAAATTTGTTTTCAACAGTTCTTACATCGCCAATTTGTCTCATTATAGACGTATACAATGTAATATATGGAATCATTTCATATCCCGCATTCATCAGCATTAGTTCAATTTCTTTTAATTTTTGAGTGCTTTGTACATCAGCAAAAGCTACGCTTATCTTATTACCTTCTATTTTAAAAGGTAGTGCTCTAAAATTTATAATTATATCACGTGGTAGATAATCCACAGGTGTAATTTCCAATTCCCCATCTAGTAATACCCCTTCATACTGAAGTTTTCTAGATAATACTGAAAGTAATTCTGTTTTTTCACACATATCCAAAATATCTACTATTTCACCAAATTTTAAACCCCTATGATCTTTTTGATATTCAAGTACTCTTGTAACTTGAACGTCAGTAAGTAAACCCTCTTTAATAAATTCCAATCCGATTGGATTTTTTCTAGCTTTAACACTTTCAAACATATAGTTTATCCTCCTTTATATTTACACATTATTTTCATTAAACTTATTAATATCAACTAATTGTTCATATATTTCATCAATATTTACATTATCTTTTTCGTAATATTCAACAATGTTTTTTTCGTATTTTTTTTCCATTACATTAAAATGTTGCTGTTCTGCATAAGTAGAAGTAGTATAAATTGAGAATGTCATTGCAGATAGAACAACTATCAAAATACCTGAACCCCTCAGTTTTTTGTTAAACTTACTCATACATACCATCTCCTAACGTAATTACAATGTCTTTACTCATCGATTCGTTGTATTTTTTAAATGATACGTTAATACTAAAGCACTTAGTTAAATCCATGTCATTAATATTATTTGAAGTTCCTAATACACTTACTAAATCTGAAACAATGTAAGTTTCTATATTTTGTACAAAGTTACCATTGTTTTTTAAAATTGTTTTACTGTTTAAATCATATTCGTATAAATCACCATTAGAAAATTCTAATTTATTATCAATGACATCCAATGAGTTGCTTTTTTTAGCACTATTTAATAGATTTGTATATAGCTTTATATAACTTTCGTTTATTACAACTCTTCCTTTTTCGGATAATACTTTATGATTTAAATTAGTACTAATTGCAGTAGCAAATACAGTAAATGTAAAAAACAACATTACATATAAAACTAGTGATACTACCGTAAAACCTTTTTTCATATTACCCAATCACCTTCTTTTTCAAAGTATTGATTTCAAAATTGAAAGTTTTACCATCAACCATATACTCAACATTAGCATTTATCTTTTTTATATAATCTTTCTTATCAACATATTCATCAGAATATTTATACACAGATATGTTAGTTGTATATACTACTCCATCAACAGTTTCAGAGTTGTTAAACGAATTTAATTCATCATAGTTTGTACCTAACGCAATCTCAAGATTTTTTACACAAGATGTTACTGCGTTACTTCTTGCAACAGAATATATACTTTGATTTACATAGTTTCTAGAAGTTATATATGAAGATGTAACGAATATTCCAAATAATACAAATGCAATTGCTATCTCTATCAAGAATACGCCACTCTTTGAACTAACTGATTCTACATTTTTTAAATCACAAATTTTTGTTTTAATATTCTTTTTATTCATGATATAGCAACCTGTTAATAGAAATAAGTATATATACATTGCACATATTGCGAAGAAATACGGACTAAATCCGAATAATAAGTAAATACACACAAATACTAATCCATTTGATAATTCAAATAATGGATATCTAATACTTATTTTTTGTTTACAGTATTTACATTTTCCACCTACAAATATATAACTTAAAATAGGTATAAGATCAAAAAACTTTAATTCATGCTCGCAATTTGGGCAATAAGATCTTTTAAACACTATGTCTTGTTTCCTAGGAATTCTATATGTAGCAAGTGTAAAAAAGCTACCAAATAAAGTTCCGATAATGAAAACATTAAATGTTATATATATTTCTAACCAATTTAGCACAAAATCACCCCTCTACCCTATATACATTTTACAATATATCATAAATATATTCTAAAATGTATATATTGGTATAAAGGACATACACAATTTCTTTAGCATATGTCCCTACAACCAAATTGTATATTTATTTTAAATTTTAGTAAGTTGATCCGCCTACTGTTACTGTAACTAAACCATCTACTGATATATTCCATACTGCTGTGTAAGTTGGTAATGTTATACCAACATTTGTTGAATCAAACACAAACGCTGTTGGTGTTCCACCAGCTCCGATTTTATATCTAGCTAAACCAGTTCCATTAAGTGTTCCAGGTGTTGAAATTATAGCTGCATCTTTGCCAATAGCCATTTTATTTGCTAAAAACATATTTACTGCTGATTGTACTGCTATTTTATCTTGTCTGTAAACTGCTTCAGTAGCTTTTGCTATTGGATTGTTATTTGCTAAGCTTAATATAACTGCTCCTGCTAATATTATTATAACAATTATTGTTATAACTAGTACTATTAGAGAAATACCTTTTTTCATTATTTTAACCCCGTTTATTCTTTCTTTTTTTAATTAATTTTACTTTAGTAAGGTGTTACTCCTACTGTTAATGTAACTACGCCTTCTGATGTTATTCCCCATGCTCCACCAGCGTATACAGGTAATGCAATTCCAACATTTCCTACTCCAGTTCCAAATGTAAATAATTGATTAACATATTGTCCTACAGTGTATGTAGCTGTTCCAGGTGCTCCAAGTGTTCCAGCAGTTACTGTAGCTGCAGCTTTTTCACCAGCCATTAATTTAGCTAAAAACATATTTACTGCTGATTGTACTGCTACTTTATCTTGTTTGTAAACTGCTGTAGTAGCTTGTGCTATTGGATTGTTATTAGCTAAGCTTAATATTACTGCTCCTGCTAATATTATTATAACAATTATTGTTATAACTAGTACTATTAATGATATACCTTTTTTCATAATTTTTACCTCTTTCATTTTTATAATTTTAGTATGGAAGTGTAGCTACAGTTAAAGTAACTATACCATCAGCTGTTATTGCCCAAACTGTTGCTCCTGAATAAGTTGGTAATGTTATACCAACAACTGCTGTTGAGAAAGTAAATGCTGTATCTGTCCCACCTGCTCCTATTTTATATCTAGCTGTTGCTGTTCCATTAAGGAATCCCGGTGTAACAATAGCAACATCTTTACCTACAGCCATTTGATTAGCTAAAAACATATTTACTGCTGATTGTACTGCTATTCTATCTTGTTTGTAAACTGCTGAAGTAGCTTGTGCTATTGGATTGTTATTAGCTAAACTTAGTATTACTGCTCCTGCTAATATGATTATAACAATTATTGTTATAACTAGTACTATTAAAGAAATACCTTTTTTCATAATTTTCACCTCTTTCATTTTTATAATATAATTTTAAAATTATATTATATTTGTTCCGCCTACTGATAATGTAACTACACCATCTACTGTTATTGCCCATATTGTTGTTGTTGCATAAACAGGTAATGTTATACCAACGTTAGCTGTATCAAACACAAATGTTTGCGCTGTTCCTCCTCCTATTTGATATCTAGCTGTTGGAGTAGGATTTGAAAGTGTTCCTAGTGTTACTGTGGCAGCAGCTTTACCTGCAACCATTTCTTTAGCTAAAAACATGTTTACTGCTGATTGAACTGCAACTTTGTCTTGTAAGTAAACTGCTTTTGTAGCTTGTGCTATTGGATTGTTATTAGCTAAGCTTAATATAACTGCTCCTGCTAATATTATTATAACGATTATTGTTATAACTAGTACTATTAATGATATACCTTTTTTCATAAATAATCACCTCCCTAAAAATTAAATATTACTATTTCTTATTTTATTTATACTTAGCAAAGTGTATCAACAATATATAGATATGTTTTGATTTTTATCTTTAATATGTTGATCAATCTGCTAATTCTAAATAGTATATATTAAAACATTTTAAATGTCTTAACCAAATTTAATTACCTGTATATATAGTGTCCAATTCTTGATTCCACCAGGTAGGCTTGTTTATATAATTAACTTTGATATCTCCTGTACTTTTTATATACCACGTAATTCCATCTTCTTCATACAAGTTTATATCAAACCTTTTTTTAAAGTTAGCTGTATTTAATTTATAAAATACAGATTCATTATTTGTTATTTTATCATCAACATCAACAATTTGTAATAAATTCTTATCATCGTTATCTTTTATTATAGTTCCTTCAATATTAGTTATATCAGTACTTCCTGTCAATAATTGTTCTGTCGTATATATGTCGAAAGTATCTGATTTAATTTTTCCAATATATTCGGAAATATTTGATTGTGCAATTAATGAATCTTTAATAATTTTTGATGTTTTTTCGTTATTACTAAATTTTATTGCGTAAATAACCAGTAATGTAATAACAATCAATATTAAAATAAAAATAATTATGTTTTTTATAGATTCTTTTTTCATTTTACCACCTTATTTATTAGTAGCTGGTGGATTCGAAGTTCCTCCATTACTATTAGTTGTATTATTTGTTGTATCTGTTGGATTTGAAGTTGTTACTTCACTAGAAGGTGTAAATGGATCAGAATTACCCGTTGTAAGCTGATTATATTTTTTGAATGTTAATAAATCAGCACTAGTAATCTTATATTCTTTTATTAGTGACTGTTCACTTATATTCTTGGTTTGCTGAAAAGTGTAATCACTGCTAATAATATTATCGTATTTTTCTACAGAACCAGTGAGTGATGCTTGTTGTTGTGGTATCATAATCATAAGCATTATTATGCATATTGAAAATAAAACTAAAACTGATACACTAAAAGTTAAAACATATTTCTTAACCATTTTTTACCTCCTATCTATTTGATAAATTTTAAATTTTTAACAGCAAATGAAGCAGTTATTTCATTACTTCCTGCATATTCCATTTTGATTTTATCTAGTTTAAATCTTAACTCATCGTCATTTTCTAGTTCAAATATAAAACTTGAAACATCTGTGTAATTTCCTATGACACTTATTGTTAATTCATCACCAGATGATGAAGTTGGTGCAGTTGAAATATCTGATATACCTCCTGGTGCTGTAGTTGTACCTGCTGGTGTTGTTCCAGATTTATCGCTTGTTGTTGCCCCAGGAGTAGCAGTATCTGAAGATGCTGCTGCAACTTGTGTGCTTCCGCCTGGTTCTACTAACGCTAATGATAAATTGTTAGATTTTGCATAGTTTCCTAATTTAATCCACATATACTCAATGTTATATTTTTCATCAGTAGTTGCTTCATTAATTATAGAAATTGTTTCATCTGTTATTGCTTCATATTGTTCCTTTTGTTTTTTAAAATTAGCTTTTGAAGTTTCAACAGTTCTAATGCTACTATCATAATTAGTTTTTGCATTTAACAAATTTGTATCCAAATCTTTTATTGATTTATATTGTGACATCAAAGTATTTTTTGAAACAACCTTAAATACACCCAAATCTAAATCTATAAAAAATATACTTACTATTAATCCAATAATTACTAATGCTACAATTATTTCAGAAATTAAATTTTTTTTACTCTTAATCATGGCAAATCACCACCAATTTCTATAGTTATTATACTAGAATTATTTATATTGTTTATTACTATATTCCCTAATATATCAGGCTGTAATCTAAGATTAGCAACAAAATATCCAAGGTTTTGATATTGATTTGATTGAGCAACAATTTTAATTTTTTTGTTATCATCAGAAGAAATAGATTTTATCTGTACATTTTTAGGTATTACCTTAATTAATTTTTGTGTAAATGCAGCAACATTATATGTTGTAAAGTTACCTATTAGATCCTTTTCAATCTGTTCTTTAATTTGATCAATTTCATCATTTATTTTTTTATATTCTCCAGTTGCATTATCTATCGTATTTCTGTCTGCTGAAGCAAGTTCAGTTACCTCTTTATATTTATTTATCTTAGCATTCAAATCACTTTTCATTTTTTCAACTTGGTTCATATATATGTTAGAAAATATATAGTATGAAATCAAAGCTAAAAAACAAACTATTATAGGATACATCATATACTCTGAAATTTTTTCAACAGTAAATTTAGGTAACATTGAAATATCAAATTTCTTTTCAATTTTTTCGTTTTCTTTTTCTTTTTTAGATTTACCCTTCTCCGCTTCTACTTTCTTATTTCCAAACATTTTTTCAAAAAAGCTTTCTTTAACTATACCTTTTTTGATAAATTCTAATGCCGTTGTAACTGGTATAAGATATTCCTTAGCAAGAGCAATAGCTGGTAACACTTCAAGTGTTTCAGCAATGTTTCTTACTCCACCAGCATCTGTAATAAATTTTGGTTTTAAAATTTCACATCTTATTCCAAAGTATTCAGTAAACAAGGTATCAATATTTGTAAATAGTATTCCTGTTCCTGTTATATATAGTTTAGTTATTGTATCTTTATGTTTATTAACATCCTCTGTAACATCATGTAAAATCTCTTGAAGTATTGGTTCAACAATCTCTTCTAGTTGAACTTTATTTGTTCCTGTTTGTACATCTGAAAATACATTAAGTTGTTTACAAGCTTCGTATGCTTTTTCGTATGAACCCAAAATATCAATAAATTTATCAAATACTTGTTTCATTCCTATTTCAAACATAGATGTATAAATAACTTTACCATTAATAACAGTTGTTACGCTAAGAGTTTTATCCATATTAATTAATACATAATTCTTTTCTTCTTCTGGAACATCAGTATGCAATAATAATTCTGTAGGATACATAGCTACAACATTAGATTCACCTATTTTAGAATATTGTGAAATAAGTTGTTTGTTACATATGCTCATTAGTCCTCTACGGTAATCACCAACAATTGTTGAAGACAACGTATATACAAATGAAAAGTTACCAGGAACTTGACCTTTTTTTTCACACCAGTCTTCAAATTCAAGATTAATTACATTTTGAAGATCATTATTTGAAATTTGTTTAAATGCTTGAAACGTATAATATTCTATTTTAGGAGCACTTATAACTATGGATACATCTTTTGTACTGTTTGTATCGCTTATAACTTTTTCTAAAGTTTCTTTTAATGTTGATCTCACAAATCTTATGCCATGCTCTTTTATTTCAACGGTTCCGGCATTATTTTTGATAAGCTTTGCATATTTAACAATATTATCATCAAAATATATTCCTAAACAATTAGTCATAATACACTCCTTTACTAAATTTTTTTCTTATGTTATTTCCCCACCTAAAACCAAATATTCTTTGTAGTATACTACTAAATATTGGCCTGGCGTTATACTTTTTTGTTTTTCTTTAAATTTTATATTAGCAAATTCTTTAATCATTTGTAAACTTTCAATTTCGTATTCATCACTTCTATACCTAATTTTACCAACCAATTCTTTATCTAAAAATTCATCTGCAAACATGTTTATATTTTTAATTTTAACAGTGTCTGCATATAAATCATATTCTTCACTAACTATTATCTCATTTTTACTTACATCAATTTTTTTAATAAATACAGGTTTACTGCAAGAAATTCCTAATCCACGTCTTTGTCCAATAGTGTAGAAGCATGTTCCTTTATGTTTACCTATAACTTTATTATTAGTATTCTTTATTATTCCCTCATTTTCAGGTATATATTCTTTTAAAAAATTTACAAAATCATTATCTTCTATAAAACAAATTTCTTGACTATCTTTTTTATTTGCAATTTCAATATTGTTATCAGTCAAAACCTGTCTAACATACTCTTTAGTTTGCACTTCTCCTAATGGAAATATACAATACTGCAATATATTTGGATTAATTTGATTTAAAAAATATGATTGATCTTTTTTCTTGTTTAAAGCTTTTTTTATGTAAAACTTATCATTTGATTTTTCGACATTTACATAATGACCAGTAGCAATATAATCCAAGCTCAGCTTTTCTCTAAGAGTATTAAGTTCCCCAAATTTAATTTGTTTATTACAAATCACACATGGATTTGGTGTTTTGCCAGACTTATAGGTATTAATAAAGTATTTGATTACTTGATCCATAAAGACTTCTGTATAATCAACAACAATATGTTTAATATTAAATAACTCAGCTATTTTAGTTGCATCTTCAATAGATTTAATAGTATTAGCATTATTATTTATTTTAAATGTAACACCTGTAACTTCATATCCTTGTTTAATCAAGGATACTAATGCATAAGTACTGTCAACTCCTCCACTCATAGCAATCAAAACTGTTTTACTCATATTTGCCTTCTTTCACTGTACATATAATTTATCATATTTCGACTATATTATCAATAAAATAGACTAACTTTGATGCTTTTTTTTTGTATTTTAATATAAATGCAATATAGATGCAATATAGATGTAATATGTTTCTATCATTTACCTATATAAATGATTCCTAAATCAAGTGGTGAAAATATATTAGAAGTTAAATTCATTTTATATGACTTTAAAGTATCTAAATCAACAGCATAATATACATCCTTATTTTTATATATAAATGCTGTATTTCTAGTCCCATTCGTATAACTATCCACATATTCTAATTCAACATCTGTATACTCATTATCAGCTTTCTTATTATTTGTAATATTATATAATGAATATACACCTTTTCCCTCTTGAACTAGCATATATGAAACACCAGTTTTTAAATTTAATGGTGTTAAATCTTCATTTATATTGTATATTCCATCAACAACAACTTCACCAGATAAATTATATATTTTATTTACTGTATTACCTATTTTTTGCATAAAATATTTGCTTGAAGTTGTAAATTCAAATCCAGCTTCAACTTCAACTAATTTTTCTGAAGATAAATATATATATGTTTTGTTATCAATTTCAGCTTTTATTGCATTTGTAGAATTTTGAATTACTGTTAATTTACTGTATGTAAGTTCTAATAAAATTCTACCTGATTCATCAACTAATCCTTGTGTTGCTCGTACCGCTTGTACAGCTTGTTTATCTTCTTTTTTAGTTACTATGTATTGTGTTTTACCTTCACTTGTAGGGTAACTTAAAGTTGATACAACTGTATATTTATCTAATATACTAGCAGGAGCAACAGTAGATTTAAATACTTCTTTAGCATTTAAAAACTTGTATGCATCATTTAGAGTTGAAAAGTCTTTTGTATCGTGTCTGATACCTTTATTATTAAATATTCTATATATACTCGTTTGCTCAGATTCACCATATCTTAGAATATAATATGGAAGTAATTTTTCACTTTTATCGTATGCAAAATATACCTGAGATTCTTTTCCACCCAAGCTAACACTTTTTCCATCACTTAAGAAGAATAAAAAACTATTCTCTTCTGATTTCAAATAAACTGAATCATCTACTCTTGCTATTTGTGAATATTCTGGTTTTAATACGATTGTACCATCAGTTTTGCATATACCATACCCAGTTTCCACGTTTTCAACAACAAAATATAAATTATTTTGTTCAACAGTATTATTAGTTTTTGTTTTATCTGACGGAGCCTTATAAATAACAATCAATACTGCAATTAGTAAAACTGCTACAGATACAATTGAAATTAGAATTAATATAGTTTTTTTATCAGTCATAATATTCTCCCCTTTTTATTAATTATATATTATCATAAAATAATTTTTTTTTCAATAGCATATACTAAAATTCATATAAAAACACAAAATTCAAACTTTATTGTTCGAATTTTGTGTTTTTATCTATTACTCACCTATTTTAGATAGATCATATTCAATTTTTGAATTAAGATTTTTTGTAATGTAAATATCAGAAAATAGCTGTTCTTGTTTAACATATATTTGTTTTAACTTTGAAAGTTCTAACGTACCTAGAAAAGCTGCAACAACCTCTATATTATCTATTTCTTTAACATTAAATAATTTATTAAACACAAGACAATCATTTTTTTCTAAATAATTTATTATTTGATTTGCCTTGTCCTTAACTGTCACTTTTTCATATAGGGCTAGTTTTTCAATCTCTTTTGCGTTTGTATTGATTTTATTAATATTTCTATTTAAAATTTCGCTATAAATATTATGTACGTCATCTTTATTGAAAGTCTCGCCAGTATATTGAATTATTTTAGTAAATTTAATTTTTTCCATAGGTTTGCCAAATGTACCGAAATTTGATTGATACATTTTATTTATTGTTTCGCTCATTTCTTTATACTTTTTATATTCAATAATCCTTGATATAATATCTTCTTCAGTTAACTCATCTTCAGTTTTTTCTTCCAATTCTGGAAGAAGCTTTCTAGACTTAATATCAAGCAAAGTTGCAGCCATAACTACAAAACTACTTGCAATATCAAGATTTAAATCTGAAAGTTCATCAAGATATTCAATATATTTATCAGTTAAATCACTTAATGAAATATCAAATATATTCATCTTATTTTTGGAAATGAGAAATAGAAGTAAATCTAAAGGACCTTCAAAATTATCTATAACTACATTATAATCATCATTATTATTTAAAATCTTTTCTTTCATATTCTTTCCTTATAATTACTCTATAACAGATTCTAGAGCAATCTCTATCATATTTTTAAGTGCAGTTTCTCTATTTTTAGGGGAAACTAATGTCTTCTTTGTATGTGAATCTACTACAGATAAAAGACAAGCTGCTTGTTTATTTAATATATTAGCTACATGGAACAATCCAAAACATTCCATTTCTGCACCTATACAATTTATGTGTTTAGGAACTCTATTCAGTAGTGATTTGACATCTATATAATAGTCAAAACCGTCACTAGTAAGAATAGTACCTCTTTTTACTTTAATGTTTAATCTATTTGAAACGCTAGCAAGTAAATTTGTTAAGTCGCTAGACGCCTCCATAACATTATCAGTAGATCCACTAAATGTCAACCCGAATGTACTCTCGCTATATGCATTATTCACAAGAATTGTATCTAGTAGTTCTAGATCTTCGGAATAAGAGCCACAAGAACCAATTCTTATGATTTTTTCTACCCCATAAAATTTAAATAATTCGTATGAATAAATACCCATACTAGGCATACCCATACCACTACCCATAACAGAAATCTTTTTACCTTTATAAATTCCTGTAAATCCTAACATTCCTCTTAGTTCATTAAAACAGACTACATTATCTAAATATTTATCTGCAATAAATTTAGCTCGAAGTGGGTCCCCAGGCATAAGAACTATTTTTGCTATATCTCCTAAATTTGCACTATTGTGTACAGTTGGCGTATCAGACATATTAATTTCTCCTTTGTATTTAAATGTTTTTAAAACCTCTTCTATATAGATATTGTTTTATTTTATTTTCATCTAAAGTTTTAGATTTTGTACTTATAATTTTTTTAATTATAGTTTTCTCGTATTTACTTGATGCTAAAACTTCGAGCTTATTTTCTATGATGTCTGATTTAATTCCTTTTATTTTTAATTTCTGTGAAAGTTCATATATAGAATATTTAAGCATTCTTTCGTTTTGTCTTATGTAGGAATCAACATAATCCAAATCATCAATATACTTATACTCAGATAAGTACTTAATAACTTTACTACTTATTTCTTCTTTAATACCTAATCTCTTAAGTTTTAATAAAACTTCATATTTACTCTTTTTAGATATTCCTATATATTTTAAAGCTTTAAATTTTGCTTCTTCAAAATCCATATTATTCAGTTATTTCTTCAGCTAAAGTTTCTTGTTCTTCTGTTGTACCAGCTTCAGGTATTTCTCCCATACTTTTTTCAAATGCTTTATCAAAATTTTCTCTTACTTTTTTTTCAATTTCTTTCATTATTAATGGATTATCTTTTAAATATTGTTTTGAATTTTCTCTGCCTTGACCTATTTTTTGGCCATTATATGCAAACCAAGATCCACTTTTATTAATTATATCTAAATTCGCTCCTAAGTCTAGAACACAACCTTCGTTAGATATGCCCTCACCATAAACTATATCAAACTCAGCTTCTCTAAATGGTGGTGCAACTTTATTTTTAACTACTTTAACTTTAGTTCTTGTTCCTGTAACTTCACCGTTAATTTTTATTAACTCTTGTTTTCTTATATCTAATCTAACAGATGAATAGAATTTTAGAGCTCTACCTCCTGGAGTAGTTTCAGGACTTCCAAACATAACACCTACTTTTTCACGTAATTGGTTTATGAATATAACTACTGTTTTAGATTTACTTATTACTCCAGTTAATTTTCTTAATGCTTGTGACATAAGTCTTGCTTGTAAACCTATATGACTATCTCCCATTTCACCGTCAATCTCAGCCTTTGGTACAAGAGCTGCAACAGAATCTATTGTTATAATATCTACAGCCCCACTACGAATTAATTGTTCTGTTATTTCTAATGCTTGTTCTCCAGTATCTGGTTGTGATACTACTAAATTATCTACATCAACGCCTAATTTTCTAGCATATACAGGATCTAATGCGTGCTCTGCATCAATAAATGCAGCTATACCGCCCAATTTTTGAGTTTCTGCAATTGCATGTAATGCAAGTGTTGTTTTACCAGAAGATTCTGGTCCGAATATTTCTATAACTCTACCTCTTGGATATCCACCGATACCAAGTGCTATGTCTAAACTAAGAGCTCCACTTGGAACAGAATCAATATTTACTTTTGAAACTTCACCAAGTTTCATAATTGAACCTCTACCAAAATTTTTTTCAATTTGTGCCATTGCTATATCTAGTGCCTTCTTTTTTTCTTCTGAAATCATATTATCCTCCTTAAGATACTCAAACGTTTGTTTGACATTATTATACTATCTAAAAAATCCTTTGTCAATACTTTTCATAAAAAAACTTCAAAAAACCACAACTTTTTTAAAACCATTGTTTGTTTTTACCTTTTTCAACATTATAATACAATATTTTAAAATATAATTTATATTATTAATATGTACTATAACTACAATATAAAACATTATATATCATTCAAAATTGTTTTTCAAGTATTTCAAACAATTTTAACTATATGTTATATATATTATAATAAAAAGGCAGTACAGATAAATCTATAATGCCTTCTAGCTCTAATATTTTTTTTGTGGTTTATTTCTTTTTATTTTTACTCATCTCAGCAAATCTTTTTATTTTCATTGTAGTAGTTTTTTCAAATTGTTCCTTCTTTATTTCTAAATGTTTAACTGCCTTATATGGTACTAATTGTCTATTTATCTTTTTTATATCTTCCCATATTATTTCATATAATTGTTCATCAGAAGGTCTATTTGATGTGTAAATTTCTTCAATGTATTCTTCATCTAAAGTGATTTTTACTGCTACTTCTAAACTGTTTTCTTCATCTTCAAATCCATAAACCATTGACTCCACAACAAGAGGAATCTTATTTATGAAATTTTCTATTTCTTCTGGATATATATTTTTACCGTTTTGAGTTACTATTACATTTTTTGTTCTACCTGATATTACTAAATTCCCTTGATTATCAAAATATCCGATATCACCAGTGTAAAACCATCCTTTTTTAATAACTTTTTTTGTCTCTTCTTCATTTTCATAGTATCCAAGCATAACATTAGAACCCTTAACCATTATCTCGCCAGAATTTTCTACTTCATCTTCTTTTAAGTCAATTCTTATTTCTACATTTTTAATAGCTGTTCCAACTGTACCAGCTTTTCTAGTTTTAACTAAAGTACCTGCTACTAAAGGTGAAGTTTCTGTAAGTCCATATCCTTGTAGTATTATAAATCCAAAACCTTCCATTACATCAATAGTCTCTTTATCAGCGGGCGCTGCTCCTACTAATATATATTTTAAATTTCCACCTAAATTATCATGTATTTTTTTAAATACTTTTCTTCTTATATCAGTTTTAGCGCTGCCTAGAAATGAAGTCATTTTAACAACTGTGTCAACTAAGCCTTGCTTATTTTCTTTTTTAATTGTTTTTTGTATTTTCTTTTTTATATTATCTACAAGCAATGGTACACATGTTATACAATCCGGCTTCATATCTGCAAGATTTTGTGATATATATCTTAATCCTTCGCATATTCCTACACTACCGCCATCACTTAAAACAGATAGGTAAGTTAACGTAAATTCGTATGTATGATGAATTGGTAAAAAAGATAAAAATCTCATCTTAGTTTGTTGATTATATGAGCAAGAAATCGAATATATATTACTTGTTAAATTGTTATGTGATAACATAACACCTTTTGAATTAGAAGTTGTTCCAGATGTAAATAATAGTATTTTAAATTCATTAGGATCGACTATTTTATCAATATATCCATTATTTCCAGTATCAATTAATTCTTTTCCTTCTAATAATAATTCATCAAACGAATAAGATTCATCATCTGATTTATCTTTGTCCATTTCTATATATACCATATCTTTTGGTAATTGACTTTTTAGCTCATCAATTATTTCTTTTTTCTTAGTAGAATATACAATACACTTTGCACTAGACCTGTTTAATAAGTTTAATATCTCATTTATAGGTAATTCCTTATCTAAAGGAACAATAATTCCTATTCCGCAAACTGTAGCCATATATGTTACAAACCATTTATAACTATTCTCACCAATAACCGCAATCTTTTCATCTTGTAATTTAAATTTTTCAAACATTGCAGTTCCTAAGTTAAGTACATCTTCTTTAACTTGCTTATATTTTATTTCATCAAAATTATTTGTTTTTTTATTTCTTTCTATGATAGCTATTTGATCCTTATAAGTATCACATCTTTTTAGTATGAAGTCTTTTAAAGTTTCCATTTTTTCTATTATTTGCATAACAACCCTCCAAATTAATCTACAATAAGTTTAATATTTTTAATAAAGTATTTTGTTCCTCTATCATCAAGCTTCTCTAATTCATATTCTATTAAAGGTAATTCGTTTTTATACTCGTTTACAACAGGAGTAGGATCTAATCCTATACCATTTAATATGTATTCTTTCATACTATTTCTTAAAATTTCATGATTTAATTCTTTTTTTAAATATAATTTGAATGTGTCTTTTGTCAGGATAAATACATGATTTAAATCATTAATATCATATTCAACATTCAATGCATATATAGTAAGTTTATAAGTCTTATCGTTTTCTTTTAATTCTTTTACTAATTGAAATTCCTCAGCAGAACCAAAACCCATCGGATATTTATAAAAAGCGTCAAATTCACTGCTATATCCTATAGGAAGATTATATTTGTCCTTTTTCACTATGTTAATACTAATTCCAAATATTTTTCTTGCGGCTTCTTGTACTATATCTGCTTTGTAACAAGGAAATTCACCTCCACTAATTGTATAATTAGTTGAAACAACTTTTTCTTTTTCTAAATTACAAATTGCTGTATATATCATGTATTCATCTGACATCTTATTTGCACTATTTTGCAAGTATTTTGGTACAAATTCAAATATTTCTTTAACAAGTAAACTATCTACTGCTATATTTGTATATTCGGTTTTATACACATCGACATTTGTATCTTGTACAGGATTAGTTATTAAATCACTTTGAACAATGTTATCTCCGCTTTCATCTCCTAATTTACTATTTCCTGTGATTATATATGAAACTAATATCACAATAAATAACGTAACTATCGTTACTATTGAAATAATCATGACTCTTTTATTCATTAATATCACCTACAAACTTTATTATATACTATTTGGCATAAAAAAACAATGTTTTATACAAAAAAACATTGTTTTTACATATTTTAATATTATATTTTTCAATTATTGTATTACTATTTTTTTGATTTTTTCTTCATTTCATCTTTTTTTAGTTCTGCAAATCTTTTGATTTTAAGTGTAGTAGTTTTCTCAAATTCATCATCTTTTATTTCTAAATGTTTTATTGCTTTATATGATGTAAGTGTTCTGTTAACTGCTTTTATAGCATTCCATATGATATTATAAAGTTCTTCCTTAGATAAAGCCGTACTATGATGTTCAGTAACATATTCATCATTTACTATAACTTTTACAGCTATTTTCAAATCATCTTTATCTCCATCTTCCATACCATAAACCATGCATTCTTTTATATATGGTATTTTAGCTAAGATAATTTCTAATTCTTCTGGATATATATTTTTGCCGTTACGAGTTACTATTACATTTTTACATCTACCAGTTATAAATAGATATCCATCGTCGTCCATATATCCTATGTCTCCCGAACTAAACCACCCATCAACTATAACTTCATTAGTAGTCTTTTCATCTTCATAATATCCAAGCATCAATGTTGTACTTTTAATCAGTATTTCTCCTTCGCCATTTTCATTGGGATTTATTATTTTAAGTTCAGCACAAGGCACTGCTATACCTGCGGATCCAACTTTAGGTTTGATTTCAGGTGTAAGAGCCGCTATTGGTGCAGTCTCTGTAAGTCCATAACCTTGCAAAAACGTTATTCCAATATCCTCTACCCATTTACCTATTTTAGCATCTATTGGCGCAGCTGCACTTACTATAATTCTGATGTTTCCACCTAAATTATCATATATTTCACTAAACACTTTTCTTTTTATATCAATATTTACAGACTTCAAAGCGTTTGTTACGTGTATCATCGAATTTACTATACCTTCTTTTTTGCTTTTCTTAATACCTGATGTTATTTTCTTATATAGATTTTCGACAAGTAGTGGTACTGCAAGCATTATTGTAGGTTTGGTTTCTTTAAGGTTTTGTACAATATATTTTAATCCTTCACATACCGCTATAGAAGAACCTACTGATAAAGGAACTAAAAATCCAATTGTAGACTCATATGTGTGATGTAAAGGTAATATAGAAAATAATCTATCTGTAACATTTAACGAAACATATGAAAGTGAACCATATATGTTATCTGCTAGATTTCTATTACATAGCATAACACCTTTTGAATTAGAAGTTGTACCAGAAGTAAATAGCAATATTTTGAATTCAGCAGGGTCAATTTTAGTAGAAAGCAATGTATTATTTCCACTCTTATATAATTGTTTTCCTATATTTGTAACGTAATTAAACCCAATATCTTTATTTACTGTCTCTTTGTCAGAATACATTTCAATAAAGTATGATACATCTGGTATATTTATTTTAACTTTATCAATTATTTCTTTTTTGCGTGGTGAATAAATTATAGCAGCTGCATTACTTCTCTTTATAACATTTTCTATTTCATTAGCTGGAAGTTCTTTGTCTACAGGTACTGCAATAATACCAGCGCATAATAAAGCCATATATGAAACGTACCAGTTATATGTATTCTCACCAATTATAACAACACGTTTATCTTTTAGACCAAGTAAATTGATAAGTCCTGTACCAAGACCTATAACATCTTCTCTAAATTTTGAATAAGTTATCTCGGTATACTCATCTTTATGATCAAATTTTTCAAGTATACATACATTATCTTTATATTTTTCTGTTACTTCATCAAACATTTCCTGTATAGTACTATATCTCTTAACTTCGTAATTATTTGTGTCTTTTTTTTCTTTTAATTTTTCATTTTCAATCTTTAATTCTTCAATATTTAGTATTCCGGGCATTTTAAATTTTGGAACCTTAAAATTAGGTATTTTAAAATCTTTTAATATTCTCATAAATACACTCCCCTTTATATCGATATTGTATCATATATTAGATGTAAAATCAACTACTTCAAAAATAATATACTGATATTTTTTTCTACATAATATCTCCATAATATTATGTTACAATTTAACAAATAGAAAGGAATATGTAAATATGAAAAAATTAATATACAAATATGTAGTATATATAATATATTTTTTAGGTATTGGTATGACTTCAAGTGGTATAGTTTTGATGCCTTTTAATATATTTAGATACTCAATAATCTTAGGAATAGGATTAGCGTTATTTATAGCAGGTTCTGTATTCAACGAAGTTGTTATAGATAAAAATAATTTATCTTTGAAACAAAGTATTAAGTTAGTAGTATTTTCTTTAACTTTAGCTATAGGCATCGGTATGATAAGTGGTGGAATTTCACATTTTAAAGAAAGTCCAGTATATGTATCATTTCTAATTCCAATAGGAATTATAATTTCATTTATAAGTTTTACTGTAAAAAATAATTACAAGCTAAGTAGAAAAGAAAAATTTACAGCTTTTGCAGGGTTTTTTTGGGTAGCATTAATAGTCTATACCATCTTAACTATAATGGCCGGAAATTATTCAACAAATATTGCACCAGGTGGAGATATATTCAAAAATATGAATATGTAATAATAGTATATATTATTTTAGCTTTATTAACTACAAACTCTTGATTTCGTTGAAATAGTGTTTGTTTTATGATATAATTTACACGTATATATTTAGAAAGGTGAGATAAATGTTAGATAGATTTTCTAGAACAGAATTATTATTAGGAAAAGAAAAAATGAATAAACTACAAAACAGCACAGTTGCTATCTTTGGTATAGGGGGCGTTGGCTCATATGCTGTTGAGGGATTAGCACGAGCAGGCATTGGTAAGTTTGTTCTTATAGATGATGACAAAATATGTCTTACTAATATCAATAGACAAATACATGCTACTACAAAAACTGTAGGTGTAGAAAAAGTAGAAGCTATGAAAAATAGAATACTTGATATAAATCCTAAAGCTGAAGTTATTACTCATGCTACTTTTTTAAATATTGATAACTCCGACAGACTTATTTCAGTAGAATATGATTACATAGTAGATGCGATTGACACAATTACTTCGAAACTGGATTTGATAGTTAAATCAAAAGAAAAAAACATACCAATAATATCTAGTATGGGAGCTGGTAATAAACTGGATCCCACTAGATTTGAAATTGCAGATATAAGTAAAACATCTATGTGTCCACTTGCAAAAGTTATTAGACGTGAATTAAAAAAAAGAAATATCTATTCACTTAAAACTGTTTATTCTAGGGAAGAACCACTTACACCAATAAGTGATGATGCTAATTCATGCAAAAACAATTGTATATGTCCAAAAGGAACTGTAAGAAAATGTACTGTTAAACGACAAATCCCAGGAAGTATATCATTTGTACCATCCGTTGTCGGACTAATAATTGCTTCAGAAGTAGTTAAAGATTTAACAAAATAAATTAAAATTAACATATAAAAAACGTAAGAAGTTTATTTGAATTTCTTGCGTTTTTTATTGTAATATTACTATATTCTCACAAAACTTAAGGCGATTATTATATTATTCATATCTTAATGTAACAAATACACATAAAGATAAATATTATATAACTAGGAGGTACCTAAAATGGAAAAAACTAATAACATTGAAGATTTACATAGAGATATTATGGTAATGCCTGATCCTTATATGCCTGTAAGACCAATTGCAATTGGAATGAAAGCTCCAGATTTTGTTGCTGACACTACATTTGGTGTTGCTAAATTATCAGATTACGCTGGAAAATGGCTTATATTCTTTTCACATCCAGGTGATTTTACACCTGTTTGCACTACTGAATTTATTGCATTTGCAAAATATTATCCAGAATTTGCAAGAAGAAACGCTAGTTTGCTTGGGTTATCAATAGATAGCACTCCATCACACTTAGCATGGGTATATAACATATATAAGATGACAGGTATACAAATACCTTTCCCAGTAGTTGCTGATAGAAATATGGCAATAGCTAAAATGTATGGAATGATGCCAGCTGATCAAAATATTACTCAGACTGTAAGAAATGTATATATAATAGACCCAGAACAAAAAATCAGAGCTATACTTCAATATCCTATGACAAACGGAAGAAACATACCAGAAATATTAAGACTACTAGATGCTCTACAAACAACTGATAGTGAAGGTGTTGTAACACCTGCAAATTGGATGCCTGGTCAACCAGTAATAGTTCCATATCCTAAAACATATGATGAGCTATTAGAGAGAGTTAATAATCCAATGGGATATAATTGTATGGATTGGTATTTATGCTTTAAACCAGGAGCTGAACATATGCAACCTATGATGGAATCACAACCAATGTTTACTAACCCAATGGGAAATATGATGCCACAAACAAATGCAATGCCACAATCAAATATGAATATGTGTCAAAATTGCCATATGAACCAAAGTGGTTATATGAATTAATAGGAGGTAAACTATATGGATCAAGATCGTTGTAATACAGGGGGATCATTTTTAGGTTGTAACTGTACTTGGATAATTATAATAGTTATTATATTCATAATACTTACATGTTGTTGTAATAACAAAAAAGAAACTGACGACTGTTGTTATCAAGATTATACATTTTAAAAATTATACATATAAAAAACTACCTAGAAAATAAGGTAGTTTTTTTGTTATTTGAATTATTAGTATATATATTACCGTAAAGTTTACATAAATATTGACTTTTAAATAAAAATATGTTATTATATTTGCTATATGATAACTTTTTAATGTTTCCCTAATAATTTGGAATCGTTACGCTCAGAATTATAATAAAATTATAGGAGTGATATTATGGAAAATGAAATGAAATGTTGTTTTATATTTGGTAACTCAAAAATTGTGCCTGTTTTTGTTAAAGAATTACAAGAACGGTTAAATACCAATATTACGACTTCCAGCTTTTGTGGAAAATATACTATTTACGTACACTACTCTCTCTATGAGAAAGCAATAATTGTTGGTACAGAAATATTAAATAGCAATGTCGCTTACAACTCCGCAAATGCCTCATGGATTGATTATTATAATGAAATACAGTCAGTAGGTTGGCTATTGCTTTTCTACGGTATTTTGCCACAACAAAGAAGAGGAGATATACTCTGGTGTGTTAACCCACCAGAAGATATTAATAATTTTAAACAAAGTATATCTAATCTATTTGAAAAAGAGTGTTGGATAAAATACGACACTACTGATAATGCAATAACATTTTGTATTCAAGATACTGATTATGAAAAAACGATTCAAGAAATTAAAAAGTTTCTGGAAAACAAAAAAACACCTTTCAAAGAAATAAAATTTTTTAATTTCGTAGGTCAAATTTTATAATGTATTTTAAAAAGTAACAAACAAAAAAACAGTTAGAAATAATTTTCTAGCTGTTTTTTGTTGTATTTTTATAGTTTAATTTTTTAGTGTCATTCAATTATTTTATGCCTTAGCTTTGTTCTTAGTTTTAACCTTTGTCTCATTTTTGTTTTCATTTCTTAAGAAGAAGATAATAAAAGGTTGTAATATTGGCAGTAATATACTAAGAATTAATAATATAACCGCATTGTCTTTGCTTTGATTTTGATATAATCTATATAGTATCCCATAGTACGCAAGCATAAATATTATTAAATAAATAACCATATTCATTGGCATTGCAATCATACCTAACATAATTACTGGTAACACCCATTCTGTTTTAGATAATTTTATTCCATATATACTAGTATCTCCAACTATTCTACCTGTAGTAAAAAAGCAAGCAAAAGGAATGAATGCTGTCCATGCTAATTCATCTTTGTTATTTCTAGCCATTGTATATAATCCTATAGCACGTAGTAACCACATAACAAAACATGCAATAGCAATTAATGTTAATGCTAAACCTATTTTAGCAAGAATGCTAGTTACATCCATCCAATCTATATTTGATAGTTGTTCACTTGTAGGTAAATTTAAATAATCTTTAATATCATTCAACATTTGATCCATTGTTTTTGTTCCATTAGCTGTAGTGTTTGCATAAATTGTATTCATATTACATCACTCCATGATTATAGTATTGCCTTTTTTTATAATTTTATTCCTAGAAATCAAGTTTTATGATGTTTTTATATTTTTTATTTTATTTGATTTTATTCTATTCTATTCTTCAATATATTTTATAACGGCTTCGGTTAAAATTTCAGCAAATTTTTTATCAGTTTCATTTTCACTATACGTCTTATGATCCAAACAATCAGTAATAATTTTTATTGAATATATATCCATAGTATTTTTAATACATACCATGGCAATACCATGAAGTTCCATATCATATATTACTGGATATTTTTGTTCACTTTTAGTTACAAAATAATTACCTGAATAACAAGGATAATTAGGGTAAGTTGGAACTTTACTTAAAATTAAATCTTCAACGCCAGGTATTTTATATTTTTCATATCCCATACACGTTAAATCAAAATCATTGTTAAAAACAGCATTAGGTGATACAATTGTCCCTATATCTACTGTATTTGAACCTACATATCCAAAATTTAATATGTTATCTACACCATGAATTAATATTAAAAGCTGTGTTGCTATAGCTGAATTCTCCATCCCAATACCAGAAATTATTAGAGTTAAAGATGAATATTTACCAATTTTTTCGTTGTTAGCATATACTTTGTTTGATTTATCAATTTCTTTTAATTTTAACTTTTCTATTAGTATAATTGCTTCAACTTCCATAGCAACAACTAAACCTAATTTTTTCACAATATCTCCATCCAATCTTTAATTAATTTAAATAATTTATTAAAATAGAAATAACATATATAAATATATTCATTATCCCCATTCCTCCTGCAATTCCAGTTAAAAGTCTTCTTATATTATTTGATTTTTTTATTTTTAAATACTGAATATACCAATCAATAAACATGATAAAACATAGCGCTATAGATATATATATTCTATAATTACTAATTATGAGTAGTAGTGGAGCAAATATATACCCTATCAAAACTCCTGTACATCTTGCACATACAGGAAATTGATAATTATTAATAAATAGACTCCTTTCAGCCATTTGATGACATCCAAGTTTTCTACCATACTTCATTAATTTAATCCATATTTTATCTGATTTAGCTAAAGTTTCTTCCACAATTACCACACTTCCAATATTCTTTTCTTCTTCCCTCACCCATTCCGCATAAACCACATAGTAATCCAATTGGTCCGAAAAGTATAAATCCACAACATCCCTCTCCAGCTCCAAAACCTTTTATATCAGTATTAGAAATTGGAAAGCAACTATCACTTCCACATTTAGGGCATTTCATATCTAAATCCTCCTTAAATACTCTTTATTTGTTATGTGTATATTTTACTATATATTGTATCATTTATCAAGTACTTTAATATATTATATTTATCTCCCAAATACATTCATACAGCTATGCACTAATATTGCCGAATATATATTTTTTGTTTTATAACGTACAAAACCAATTATAATACCGAATATAAGTCCAGTTAGAACTTTCATTAACATTACAAAGAATAAATTTTCTGTTAAATTATAAATTCCCATATTTAGTATAATACTATCTATATAACCAAGATGCCAAACAGCAAATATTATTGTTGTAATTATATATACAATCTTTTCGTTTTTATATTTATTTTTTAATTGATTCCATATGCAACCTCTAAATAATAGTTCTTCAAATATTGG
>Ga0123336_10000475_pt1 | contig 40319 bp, 33 predicted proteins | sample SSSSmetaG_FD_96466 | JGI IMG/M metagenome (GOLD analysis project Ga0123336, IMG submission 96466) | Glacier valley bacterial and archeal communities from Borup Fiord, Nunavut, Canada, to study Microbial Dark Matter (Phase II) - ​SSSS metaG | ecosystem: Environmental > Aquatic > Freshwater > Ice...
AAGGAACTGGCGTTTCAGAACGATGAGAAGGTGAAGCGGGCGGCCGAGCTGCGCATTGCCAACTACGCCCGCAGCCTGATTGAGGCCAGCCGCGACCCGCTGGTGACAATCAGCCCGGAGGGCAAGATTACGGACATGAATATGGCCACGGCGCGCATCACGGGCATCGAGCGGGAGCTGCTGCTGGGCTCCGACTTCTTTGCCTACTTCACCGAGCCGCAAATGGCCCGCGAGGTGTACCAGGAGGTGTTTGCCAAGGGCGCCGTGGCCGACTCGCCCCTCACCCTACGCCACCGCGACGGCAAGCTGACCGACGTGCTGTTCAACGGCTCGGTGTACAAAAACGACGAGGGCCAGGTGCTGGGCGTGGTGGTGGTGGCCCGCGACGTGACCGACCAAAAGCGCATCGCCACCGAACTGACCGAGGCCAAAATTGCGGCCGAGCGCGCCACCGTGCTGGCCGAGGAAGCCCAGGCCAAGGCCGAAAGCGCCACCGGAATTGCCGAAGACGCCGTGAAGGCCAAGCAGCAGTTTCTCAGCAACATGAGCCACGAAATTCGCACGCCGATGAACGCCATCATCGGCTTCACGAAGGTGGTGCTCAAAACGGAGCTCACCGAGAAGCAGCGCGAGTACCTGACGGCCATCAAGCTGAGCGGCGACACGCTGATTGTGCTGATTAACGACATCCTGGACTTGGCCAAGGTGGACGCGGGCCGGATGACGTTCGAGCAGATTCCGTTCAAGCTCTCGGCGTCGGTGACGGCCATGGTGCACCTGTTCGAGACCAAAATCCAGGAGAAAAACCTGGAGCTGGTGATGGAGTACGACGAGCGGATTCCGGAGGTGCTGGTGGGCGACCCCGTGCGCCTGCACCAGATTATCCTGAACCTGGTGAGCAACGCCGTGAAGTTCACCAGCGAAGGCGGCATCACGGTGGGCGTGCGGCTGCTGGTGCAGGACGCGGAAAAGGTCATCCTGGAGTTTGCCGTGACGGACACCGGCATCGGCATCGAGCAGGCCAAACTGAGCACCGTATTCGACAACTTTCAGCAGGCCACCAGCGGCACCAGCCGCCTGTACGGCGGCACCGGCCTGGGCCTGGCCATCGTGAAAAACCTGGTGGAGCCGCAAGGGGGCACCATCAACGTGAAAAGCAGGGTGGGCAAGGGCTCCACGTTCAGCTTCATCCTGAGCTTCAACAAAACCCTGGAAAAGGCCGACGCCGAAACCGGCCTGGGCATCGAGTTGGAAACCGGCTTCCAGGACGTGAAGATTCTGGTGGTGGAAGACATCGCCCTCAACCAGCTGCTGATGAAGACGCTGCTGGAGGATTTCGGCTTCGAGATGGAGGTGGCCGGCAACGGCCAGCTGGCCGTGGAAAAGCTGCGCACCACCCGCTACGACATCATTTTGATGGACCTGCAGATGCCCGTCATGAACGGGTTTGAAGCCACCGAGTACATCCGCCACGAGCTGGGGCTGACGACGCCCATCATCGCCCTCACGGCCGACGTAACCACCGTGGACGTGGAGAAGTGCAAGGCCGTGGGCATGAACGACTACATCTCGAAGCCCATCGACGACAAGCTGCTCTACAGCAAAATCATCAAGTACCTAAAAAGCTCGGGCTACGAAAAGGAGGCCGTTTTTGCGGCCGGCGACGGGCCGGCCGCCCCGCCCGCCACCTGCGTCAACTTCGACTACCTGCGCCGCATCACCAAGAGCGACGCCCGCATGGTCGAAATGATTTACCTCTACCTGCAGGAAATTCCGCAGCTGGTGCAAACCATGAAAAAAGCCATCGCGGACAGCGAATGGGGCGCCCTGAAATCGGCCACGCACTCCATCATCCCCACCTTTGCCACCATGGGCATCAACCCCGAATTCGAAGGTTTCGCCAAGGCCCTGCAAGCGCTGGCCGGCGTCCTCATCGCCGACGAAGCCGGCGCCGACGACCGCCCCGCCACCTTGCGCGAGGTGCCCGCCTTGTTTGCCAAAATCGAAGCCGTGTGCGAGCTGGCGGCCCGGGAGCTGGAAGAGAAGCTGCAGCGGCTGTCGCAAACGCTGCACGGGGCGCGGGTGCCGGGCTAGCGGGGGGCGGCCAGCACATCGGCGAGCTTGCCGATGTCGCCGCTCACTTTCTGCAGGAACTCCAGCTGCTCCAGCAGCGACCGGTCGTCGGGCGCGCCGGGCACGGTGGGCTCGGCGGGGCCCAGCTCGAGGGCGGGGGCGGCGTCGGCGGGGGCCATGCGGAGCAGGCTTTTTTGCAGGGCCGCCAAGGCGCTGGTGAGGGCCCGGCGGCTGTCGGGCGCGAAGGGCGGCACGGCGGGCGCGGCCTCGCGCAGGGTGCCGGTGAGGGCGGCGATGTTGGAGGAAAGGATGTGGTTCAGCACCACGAATTCGTGGGTTTCGGCGGGGCGGTGCTGCTTGCTGCGGGGCTCGGTGAGCATGCGCTGGAAGGCGGCCGCTAGGTTGGCGCCGCTCACGTACACGTTTTTGCGCAGCAGGCGGTACTCGTTGGGCGGCAGGGGGCGGCCGGCGAGGCGACTGGCCAGTTGGCGCAGGTAGGCCAGGTTGGCGCGCAGGGCGGCGGCCATGTAGCCGGTCAGGCTTTCGGATTCCCAGCGGGGAAACAGGAAATAGCCGGCCGCAAATGCAATGGCGCAACCCAGCAGCGTGTCGATAATCCGCTCCTGCACCACGCCGAGGTAATTCAATCCCAAAAAGCTGAACAGGATGAGCAGGTAGGCCGTGAGAAACACCACCGTGATTAGGTACGCGGTGCGCTGGAAGCTGTAGGCCACCACCATGAACACCACCAGCACGCCGAAGCGGACGTCGGGCCAGGGCAGCAGCCAGAGCACGGCCGCCCCCAGCGCCCCGCCCGCCAGCGTGCCCAGGATGCGCTCGGTGTTGCGCTGCCGGGTGAGGCTGAACCCGGGCTTGAGCATGATGGTCACCGTCATCAGAATCCAGTAGCTGTGCCGGCCGTGGGCGAGCCCCTCGCCCACCCCGAAGGCCACCAGGCACGCCAGCGCCATGCGTACCGCGTGGCGGAACACGGCCGAGTTCAGGGTGAAATTCTGGACCAGGGCCCGCGGCTCAATTTCCTGGTGGGCCACGAACTGGGCGTGCTCGGCGGCGCGGGCGGGGGCGGGCGCGGCGGCTTGGCTTTCGTCGAAATACCGCCGGATGTGGCCCACCCGCCGGATGATGTCGCGCAGGTTGACCAGGATTTTCTTGAGCACGCGGGTACTGCCCTCGGCGGCGGGGTCGGCGTCGAGGGCGCTGATTTGAACTTGCAGCCGGTCCCACTCGGCGGTGAGCCCGGGGACGGGGCCGGCGTAGGCGCGGTTGGCTTGAATGGCCACGCCGAGGTGGTCGAGCTCGGTGGCGACGTGGCGGATGAGGGCGCCCACGGCCGGCAGCACGCCGCTCGCGCCGAAGGCCGCGCGCACGGCGCCGTAGTCGTAGTAGCCGGCCGTGATGCGCTCGTACAAGTCCACGGTTTCGACGAAGGTGAGCACGAGGCGGCGGCCGGTGCTGGTGGTTTCGCTCACAATCTGGCGGGTGCGGAAGAGGATGTCGCGGGCGGCTTCCTGCTTTTCGTTCACCACCACCTGCTGGGCCACCAGCTGGCGGTAGTCGTCGTCGAGGGCCGTGGCGGGGTTGTAGAAGCGGGCTTTTAATTCCAGGAAGCGGGCCAGGGCGTGCACGCACTCGCCCAGCGCCTGCTGGGCCGGGCGGTAGGGCCGCACTTGGTAGGCCACCAGGGCCAGGGCCGCGTACCACACGCCGCCCAGCACCAGCAGCCCGGCGTGGGGCAGCGCGCCGGCCGGCGTGGGCGGGTGGGCCAGCACCAGCACAGCGTTCAGCAGGCCGGCCGTGCCCACCGCCCCGGCCCGAGCGCCCCAGACCAGCAGCATGGTGCAGAAGAACCCCAGCCCGCCAATTTCCAGCCCCAGCAGCCACACGCGGGAGGCCGCCACGCTCGTGAGCAGCGCCGTGAGGAACACCAGCACCAGGGCGGCCAGCAGGCCGTTGCGCCGGTGCGCGGCCGGGCCGGGCGTGTCGGTGATGCTCACGCACACGGCCCCCGTGGAGACGGTGAGCCCCTCGGCGAAATGCCCCCCCTGAGCCAGCAGCACGGCGGGCAGCAAAATGGCCACCGTGATGCGCACGCCGTCGGTGAAGTTCTGGCCGGAAAAGAAGTACCGCAGGCGGCGCGTTTGGGTGTTCATGGGCGGGCAAAGAAACGATGGGAGCCGGGCCGTCCCTCCCGCTACGGGCCGGGGCGCCCTACAGCTGGGTAACGGCCGGCGCGTCGTCGTCGACGGCCGTAGAGTCGTCCTCGTACACGGCGCCTTCGAGGTCGTCCACGCAGTCTTCGAGCTGCGCCACTTCCTCGTCGCGCTCGGCCAGGGTTTGCCGCAGCCGGGCCAGCTCGCGGGTCTGCTCCTGCTGCACGGCTTCGAGGCGGTCGAGGCGCTGCTGCTGACAGGCGGGCAGCACCAGCAGCGCCACCGCCACCATAGGCAAGAGGCGGCCGAGGCGAAACGAAGGAAGAGGCGAGCGAAAATTCATCGGCGCAAAATTACACCCGCGCCGCGCGGCGGGCGCTGCTAGCGGCGCGCGGCGGGCAGCGGTTGCGCGGGCCGCCGGCGCTGACCGGCGCCGAGGTTGCAACCGCCCGCCCGCGTTTTGTGTAGCAGAAGCTGCGGTCCGTATAGCCCGGGCGGCCCCGCCCACCGGACCTTTGGCTCCGTAAATTAAGCTTTCCAACCGCCTTCCCATGTCCCTCACCGATTTCCGCACCCTGGGCCGCTCCGGCCTCGTGGTCAGCCCGCTCGCCCTGGGCACCATGACGTTTGGCACCCCGCGCTGGGGCTCGCCGGATGACGGGTCCGCAGCCGTGTTCGACGCCTATGTGGGCGCGGGCGGCAATTTCATCGACACCGCCGACGTGTACGCCGGCGGGCGCAGCGAGGAACTGCTGGGCGGCTTCGTGGCCGAACGCCGGCTGCGCGACCGCCTGGTGCTGGCCACCAAGTTCGGCTTCAACGCCGAGCCCGGCAACCCCCACGCCGGCGGCAACGGCCGCAAAAACATCCACCGCGCCCTGGAGGGCTCGCTGCGCCGCCTCCAAACCGACTACGTGGACCTGTACTGGCTGCACGTGTGGGACATGGTGACGCCCGTGGAAGAAGTGCTGCAAACGCTGGGCGACTTGGTGCGGGCCGGCAAAATCCGCTACTTCGGCTTCTCCGACATGCCCGCCTGGTACACCGCCAAAGCCGCCACGCTGGCCCAGGCGCACGCCGTGCCGGGCCCCGTGGCCATGCAGCTGGAGTACTCGCTGGTGGCGCGCGAAATCGAGTGCGAGCACGTGCCCGCGGCGCAGGAGTGCGGCCTGGGCATCTTGCCCTGGAGCCCGCTGGCCGGCGGCTTTCTGGCCGGCAAGTACGCGCGCGCCGGCCAGGGTACCCAGCCCGCCAGCGGCGACGGCCGGCTGAGCGGCGCCAACCCGTTCTCGGGCCCGTTCACCAAGTTCACGGCGCGCAACTGGGCCGTGCTGGAGGCCCTGCGGGCGGTGGCCACGCAGCTCGACCGGCCCTTGGCGCAGGTGGCCTTGGCCTGGGCCGCGGCGCAGCCGGGCATCAGCGCGCCCATTGTGGGGGCCAGCCGGCCAGAGCAGTTGCACGAGAGCATTGCCGCGCTCGCCATTCGCCTCAGCGCCGGGCAACTGAAGGCGCTGGACGCGGCCAGCAGCCCCGGCCTGGACTTTTTCTCAGACGGCCTGCGCCGCGTGGTGTTTGGCGGTGCTTCGGTGCAAGGCTGGCGGTAGGCGCGGCGGTGCGGCACTACTTCTAGGCCCCACCCTGGCGCCGGGTTTCGTGCCGGGAAAGAGGTTAAACAATGAGCGTTAAAAGGCGAAAAAGACCGTCTGATTTTCACTTTTTAACGCTCGCCTTTTAACCTCCTCTTAATTCATTTGCCTCCGTCCATGCAGCTTGGAATCGACAGTTTCGCCGCCGCTTCGCCCAGCGCAGACCCCAAGAGCAGTGCGGCCGCCATTGCCGAGCTGCTCGAACGCATGGAGCGGGCCGACCGGGTGGGCCTCGACGTGTTCGGCATCGGCGAGCACCACCGGGCCGAGTTCCTCGATTCGGCCCCCACCATCATCCTGGCGGCGGCGGCCCGCACCACGCGCATCACCCTAACCAGCGCCGTGACGGTGCTGAGCGCGGCCGACCCGGTGCGGGTGTTCCAGGAATTTGCCACCCTCGACTTGGTGTCGCAGGGCCGGGCCGAGCTGGTGGTGGGGCGCGGCTCGTTCACGGAATCTTTCCCGCTGTTTGGGTTGAAGCTGCAGGACTACGACGAGCTGTTCGCCGGCGACTTCCGCCGCCACATGCCGCGCTACCAGCCCGAGAACTTCGCCCACAACCTGCGCCTGGTGGCGAAGCTGCAGCGCATGGCCCAGGCCAAGGGCGTGACGCCCGCGCAATTGGTCCTAGCCTGGGTGCTGGCCCGGGGCGAGGTGGCCATTCCCGGCACCAAGCGCGTGCCGTACCTGGAGGCCAACGTGGCCGCCGCCGCCCTGCCCCTGAGCGCCGCCGAGCTGGCCGAGCTCGACGCCATCATGCCGGTGGGCAGCGCGGCGGGCGCGGCGTATTAGCGGAACGGCGGGCCGGCCGTTACTTTCGCGGCGGCCGGCCGGCCACTGCTTTTGCTCAGAAGTGGTATGAGGTAGCCAGAACGAAATAGAGGCGCAGTGTTTTGCGTCTCCTCGTTGAACGGCTTGCGCCTGAACGGCACCCGAACGGCGCGGACGCCGGAACGCAAAATATGGCGTCTCTACCCCATTCTCGTTAATTCGAACAGCTTCTCATGCACGACTTTATTGGCTACTGCGCGGTGGAGGTGGTGGACGAGCAGTTGGGCCTCGCCTTCCCGCTGGCGGTGTTTTACCCCAGCGCCACGCCCGGCCGGGCGCAGCTTGTGGGGCCCTACGCCTTGGACGTGGCGCGGGGTGCGGCCATTGAAGCCGGCCGGTTTCCGCTGGTGCTGCTTTCGCACGGCACGGGCAGCGCGCCGCTGGCCTACCGCGCGCTGGCCCAGGGGCTGGCCCGGCGCGGCTTCGTGGTGGGCCTGCCGGAGCACCCGTTCAACCACCGCGACGACAACTCCTGGGCGGGCACCGCCCAAAACCTGGCGGCGCGCCCCCGGCACCTGCAGCTCGCCATCGATGCTTTGTACGGCAATTCCCGATTTACTGCTTCGCTGAAGCCCGACGCCGTGGGCCTCGTCGGGCATTCAATGGGCGGCTACACGGCCCTGGCGCTGGCGGGCGGGCGGCCGGCCTCGGTGCCCCGGGATTCGCCCAACGGAGTGGGGCAAGCCATTCCCGTGCCCGCGGCTGATGCGCGGGTGAAGGCCCTGGTGCTGCTGGCGCCGGCCACGCCGTGGTTTGCGGCGGCGGGCGCGCTGCGAAATGTGAAAGTGCCCATATTGCTGCTGGAGGCGGAAAAAGACGAGCACGCCGGCCGTTTTCACGGGCAAGTTGTTCTCACTGGCATCGAAGACCGGGGCCTGATTACGCATCGAATAGTGGAAAATGCTGGCCATTTTTCCTTTCTGAGCCCGTTTCCGGCGGCGCGGGTGAGTCCGGCGTTTCCGCCCTCGCAGGACCCGCCGGGCTTCGACCGGGCAGGGTTTCAGGAGGAGCTGGCTGCGGAAGTGGCGGCCTTTTTCGCCCGACAGCTCACGTAAATTAGTTCCCATTCCATGAAAGCGCCCGCCGCCGAAGTCCGCACCCTGGCCACCGTGACGGACTACACCCGCCTCTGCCAGTTGCCCGCGCCGGCCCACCCGCTGCTGGCGCTCATCGACCTGGAAAAGACCCGCAACAACGTGCTGCCCGCAGACCTGACGCCGCTGGTACAGCAGCTCTACACGGTGTGGGTGAAGAAAAACCTGAAAGGCCGGGTGCACTACGGGCACCAGTCCTACGACTTCGGCGAGGGCGTAATGGGCTTCATGGCCCCGGGCCAGATGTTTGCCGTCGATGCCTCGCTGGATATTTCCGCAGTCAGCGGCTGGATGCTCATGTTCCACCCCGACCTGCTGCTGAAGCACCCGCTGGGCCAGAAAATTGCCGGTTACGGCTTTTTTTCCTACCAGGTGCACGAAGCCCTGCACCTCTCGGCGCAGGAAGAAGCCCTGCTCGACGGGCTGCTCGCCGGCATCCGGGCCGAATACGAGCGGCCCATCGATGCCTTCAGCCAGGACGTCATCGTGGCCCAACTCGACGTGCTGCTCACCACCTCGCTCACCATCAACGAAACCGCGTTTCGGCTGGGGTTCGAGTACCCGCAGTACTTCTCGCGGCTGTTCAAGCGCAAGACGGGGCTCACGCCGGCGGCGTTCCGCTTCTCGGCGCAGTAGGCGGGAGAAGGGCCGCCCCGGACCACCTAGGCGGCGGGCGCGACGGCGGCGATGCACTTCAGCTCGATGGCGATGGGCGTGGGCAGGCAGTTGACTTCCAGCGTGGTGCGGCAAGGCTGGGCCGTGGCGAAGTACTCGGCGTAGAGGCGGTTGTAGGTCGGAAAGTCGTCCTTCATGTTGGTCAGGAAAACGGTGACGTCCACCAGGTCATCCCACTGCGCGCCGGCTTCTTCCAGGATGTAGCGCACGTTCTGGAACACGGCGCGGCACTGGCTTTCGAAGTCGTACTTCACCACCGTGCCGTCGGCGGCGAGCACCACGCCGGGGATGGCGGGCTGGCCGCGCTGCCGCGGGCCCACGCCCGAGAGAAACAGCAGGTTGCCCACGCGGCGGGTGAGGGGGTAGGCGCCCACGGGCGCGGGGGCGCGGGAGGGTTGCTCGCTCATAAAAATTTGGGGCCGGAGTGAAAGTAAACGGGGCCAAAGAACGTCAGCCGGGGCCAGAGCAGCGGTGGGGGCAAGGTTTTAAGGGATGCCGCGTCCGGTTTGCCGTTCTTTGCAAACGCAGTCCTGCCCGTATTCACCCGCTGTTCGTTATTCCCTTCGATATGAAATTTTCGCTTGTTCTGCTGCTGGCCGGCCTCAGCATTTCCGGTTTCAGCGCCCGGGCCCAAAAGCGTCCGATGCCGCCCAAGCCCTCGGCCACCCAGGTCTACGACTCGGTGCAGCAGCCGGCCGTGCCGCTGGGGGGCACCCAGCGGTACGCCGAATTCCTGGCCGAGCACCAGAAATACCCCGCTGCGGCCATGCAAAAAGGCGTGCAGGGCACGGTGCAGGTGAGCTTTGTAGTGGAAAAAACCGGCACCGTGAACGAGGTGAAAGTGGAAGCGCCCGTGGCCCCGGAGCTGGACGCCGAAGCCGTGCGCCTCATCAAAAGCGGCCCGCCGTGGACGCCCGCCAAGCACCGCAACCAGGTGGTGCGCCAGCGCGTGGTGGTGCCGATTTCCTTCGTGATGTCGCCGGGCCGCACCGTGGCCGTGGGCGGGCCCGCCACGGTGCGGCCCGTCACCACTTCGGCGGCCGACATTGCCGCCTCGGCCCACCCCGACCGGCCCGCCGTGGTGGCCCCCGACCGCCCCACCCAGCCCGTGGGCGGCACCCAGGCCTTCTTCGACTGGGTGGAGAAGAACCAGCAATACCCGCTGCAGGCCCGCCAGCGCAAGATTCAGGGCAAGGTCATGGTCGAGTTTGTGGTGCAAACCGATGGCCGCCTGACCGACGCCCGCGTGATTAAACCCCTCGGCTCGGGCCTCGACGCCGAAGCCCTGCGCCTGATTCGAGCCGCGCCCAAATGGGAGCCGGCTTCGTTCAACGGCAAGCCCATAAAGCAAAAGATGGTGCTGCCGGTTCTGTTTCAACTGTAGCGTTGCGCTGAACGACGCCCCCTCGCTTGGTTGAGGCGGGAGCCCCGGCCGTTCGCCCATTTTCCTTCCCCCATGACCCCCGACCTCGCCCCCGCTCCCGTCCTGCTTTGGCCCCACCAGGCGCGCTACCACCGGGCGGCGCAGGCCCTGGCGCAGGATTTATTCGACGCCCTCGACGACGACCTCCGGCCGGTGGTCGTCCTGCTGGCCCTGCCCACCGACCCCGCCCTGCCCGCCCGCTGCCTCGAACCCGAGGATTGCGGCCTGCCCGCCGCGCCTTTTGCCGACGCCGTGGCCCGCGGCCGCGTCATCCAGCTGGCCACCACCTGGCCCTTCCCCGAGCGCGACGACGTGACCCCGGCCATGATTCGGCGCAAGCACGAGGGCCTGGGCGTGCGCGACGCCGTGCAGCAAACCCTGGACCAGCTCGACGAGCACGCCGGCCACCAGCACTTTGCCGGCTGGCCCATCCCCATCCAGGGGTTTTTCGTGGTCACGGTGCTGCGCCTGCAGCGCAAGCCGCTGCGCGCGTACCCTTCGCTACGCCCGTACCGCTACTACACCGACGGCCGGCCGCTGGCCTCTTCGCTGCTGGTGGCGGCCATGTACCGCTTCAACGAGGAGGGCGTGAAGGCCCTCACCGAGCCCGAGCCCGGCGCGGGCATCTTCGCCCGGCCCCGCGAGTTTGAGGAGCTGCTGCGCGGCGCCGGCAAAACCTTCCTCGACACCCCCGCCCAGGCCCTGGGCCTCGACCCGGCCACCACCAAGCTGTTTGCCACCTGCAACACCATCAGCAGCCTGCGCTACGAGGGCGCCGAGGGCGTGGGCAAGCTGCTGCTGGCCCGCCGCGGCCACCCCAACCTGGAGGAAGTATTCGCCCTCACCTGCCCCACCGAGCTCACCGACTACCGCGCCGTGCGCAAGCTGCTGGAAATGACCACCCCCGACGTGCACCTGCTGGCCGACGGCGAAAACGTGTACGCCCTGGGCCGCCACACCGGCCACTACGACCCCACCCGGGAGGACTTGTTCGTCATCAACTTCGTGACGCACTACGCCTGGGAATTTCAGCACGCCGGCCACGTGCTGCTGCGCTCGCACTACGGCCTGCCCGGCCTGCCGCGCACCCGCCTCAGCCGTTCGGGCTTCCGGCGCGACCTTAAGCGCACGTTTGGCCTCACCGACCACGTCAAGGTGGAGCGCCTCTGGGACGTGGTGCTCGAAGCCAGCCGCCAGGCGCACGGCACCCTGCTGGTCATCACCACCGAGGCGCTGGCCGAAGCCGACCGCCTCAAGCTGCAGTGCACCCTCATCGAGCCCGTGCCGCTCACGCCGCTCATCACCCGCCTCGTCACCAGCATCGACGGCGCCGTGCTGCTCGACCCCGAGGGCTACTGCTACTCCATTGGGGTGATTCTGGACGGCCGCGCCTCGGGCCGCGGCGACAGCACCCGCGGCGCCCGCTACAACTCGGCCCTGCGCTACGTGGAAAGCTCTGCTTACCCCTGCCTGGCCGTGGTGGTGAGCGAGGACGGGCTAGTGAACGTCATTACCTCGGTAGTGGAATAGGTGGTATGTGCGGCGACTGTTTTCTCCATGGCTATCCGGGATTCGACACTGAATTGACATTTGCCGACTTCTACGCACAGTTGCTGAAGAAACTCGCCGTTCGTGCGCTGCGCGCTTTGCCGAAAAGGGCGGATGCGTATTTGCCGCCAAAGGCCGAAGGGCTTTACTACTGCCAAAACTGTGGAGAGGTATGGGCGTTGTCTACCCCCGATAACGCGTGGCGTGGTTATTTTCTTCCTGGTGCCCAAGCAGCTTCTTATTTCGAGAAGGAAAAACGCAAGACTCGCATAACGAGGGCCGGCTGCCTGATTTTACTTCTGGTTGCGCTGGCCATTTTCCTTTGGAATAACTTCCATTAGCCCAGGCCATGTTCTGCCTCCCGTGGGCAAGCAACGAATGCCGCGGGCCCTTATAATTTGCTTTTTCTGTGCGTCATTTGGGGCGAATCGTGCCTTGCTGCGCGGCTCTTTCTTTACGTTCTTAGTAGATTTTCAATGGCATTTTCCCGCTTGCTTCTTTTCTTCGGCTGTTGGCTATTACTCCAAGTACCCGGCCAGGCCCAAACGCGCTACCCCACGCCGGTGGAGGGCGATTTTGCGCTCCCCCAGTTTCGGTTTGTGAGCGGCGAAACCCTGCCCACGCTCACCCTGCACTACACCACCGTGGGGCAGCCGCGCCAGGACCGCAGCGGCAAAATCGTCAACGCCGTGGTCATCATGCACGGCACTACGGGCGCGGGCACCAACTTTCTGAGCGAGCAATTCGCCGGCCACCTCTTCGCGCCCGGCCAGCTGCTCGACGCGGCCAAGTACTTCATCATCCTGCCCGACGCCATCGGCCACGGCCAATCGAGCCGACCCAGCCACGGGCTGCGCATGCAGTTTCCGAAGTACACCTACGACGACATGGTAGTGGCCAACTACCGCCTGCTCACCGAAAAGCTCGGCGTGGCGCACGCCCGCCTCGTGATGGGCACGTCCATGGGCGGCATGGAAACCTGGGTGTGGGGCTACAAATACCCCGATTTCATGGACGCCCTGCTGCCCCTGGCCAGCCTGCCGGTGGAAATAGCGGGCCGCAACCGCATGCTCCGCAAAATGGCCATCGACCTGATAGAAATGGACCCCGAATGGCGGGGCGGCGCCTACACCGCCCAGCCCAAAACCGGCCTCACCGGCGCCCTGTCGTCGCTGATTTTCATGACCAGCAGCCCCAGGCAGATGCAGCAAGCCGCCCCCACCCGCGCGCTGGCCGAAGCCGCCCTGGCCAAAACCGAAGCCCGCCTCTTCGGCTCGCTCGACGCCAACGACTTCATCTACCAGTTCGACGCCTCGCGCGACTACAACCCCGCGCCGCACCTGGCGGCCATCAAGGCGCCGCTGTTCGCCATCAATTCCGCCGACGACCAGGTGAACCCGCCCGAGCTTGGGGTGATGGAAACCGCCATCAGAAAAGTGGCGAAAGGGCGCTACATCCTGCTGCCCATCTCCGACCAGACCGTGGGCCACGGCACGCACTCCGTGCCCGCCATCTGGGGCCAGTACTTGCAGGAATTGCTGGCCCTGACGGAAAAGCCCAAGTCGTAGGCGTAGGCTTACTTTCCCAGGCCCGCCGCGGGCAGGGCCGGAAACCGGGCCGGCGGTTTGCGGTGGTGGGTGGCCTGCTCGTAGGCATAGGCGTACTTGATGAGCGTGGCCTCCTCAAACGAGCGCCCCAGAAACTGCAGGCCCGCCGGCAAATTATCGTAGGTGAAACCCATGGGCACGGTGAAGGCCGGCTGCCCGGTGTGCGGCGCAATGAGCTGGCTGTTGTCGCCCCGGTAGCCCTTGAAATCGCCGATTTTGGCGGGCGGGTTGTTCCACGTCGGGTACACCAACGCGCCTACGCGGTTGCGGTCCATCGCGGCCGTCACGGCGTGGCGGAAGGCGATGCGGCGCGGGTCGGTGTAGGCTTCGCCGCGCCCAGCCGCATTGGGGCTGGGCGCCACGCCGTGGGCCAGCTCATCCTGCAGGTTTTCTTTGATGTAGGCCGCGTATTTACCCGAGGCCAGTACTTCGTCGATGTTTTTCACGGGCGCGCCCGGGCCCAACGCCGCCAGGTAGGCATTCACATCGTGCTTGAAAACGGAGCTCCACTGGTCCTGGCTCACGGCGGCAAAATCCGGGATTTCCACGTCCACCACCTCGGCGCCGGCCGTGCGCAGGTCGGCCACGGCTTGCTCGAACAGGGCCTTCACCCGCGGGTCGGGGCGGCGCTCACTCAGGGTGCGCAACACGCCGATGCGGGCGCCCTGCAGGCCGTTTTTGTTGAGAAACTGGCGGTAGCCGCCGGCGGGGATTTTGCCGGCGCTGTAGGCGGTCAGCGGGTCGGCCGGGTCGGGTCCGGTGGCCATTACTTCCAGTAGGCGGGTGGCGTCGGCCACGGTGCGGGCCATGGGGCCGCCGGTGTCGTTGCGCAGGTAGAGCGGCGCGATGCCGGCCCGGCTCAGCAGCCCCAGCGTGGGCCGGAAGCCCACCAGCGCGTTGTGCGACGACGGCCCGCGGATGGAGTTGCCGGTGTCGGTGCCCAGGCCCACGGCGCCCAGGCTGGCCGCCACGGCCGCCGCCGTGCCCCCGCTGGAGCCGGCCGGCACGTGGGCGAGGTTGTACGGATTCCGCGTTTCGCCCGCAATGGAGCTGATGGTCACCATCGGGCTGAAGGCCCACTCGGCCATGTTGGACTTGGCCAGCACAATGGCCCCGGCGGCTTTCAGGGCCTTCACCATCGTGGCGTCGGTGGTGGGCGCAAACCCCTTGAGGGCCAGCGAGCCGGCCGTGGTTTGCAGGCCGGCCGTGTTGTAGTTGTCCTTCACTATCACCGGGATGCAGTGCAGCGGCCGCAGCTGGCCGGTTTGCCGAAACTCGGCGTCGAGCTGCCGGGCCGTGGCCAGGGCCGCGGGGTTGACGACGACGAGGGCGTTGAGCTTGGTGGGTTGGTCGTAGGCCGCGATGCGGGCCTGGTACGCGGCCACCAACTGCTCGCAGTTGCAGTCGCCGCGCTTCAGCGCCCCCTCAATCTCCTCGATGGAGGCTTCCGCTACTTCAAAATGCCCCGCCGCCGCCGGGCGCCCGCGCGGCGACTGGTTGCAGCCACCCAGCAAGGCGCTCAGCACCAGTGCCAGCAACCGGGCGTGTGTCGAAAATATGCTCATGCGATTCGGAACAAAAAGAAATGACTCCCACCCGCTTGCCGGCCGGAGCACCGGCCCGAAAGTAAGGCGCTATTTCTTGGCCCGAAACGACCAGGTGAGCCGGAACACGGCCACCACGTCGCCGGCTTCGTCCGCGCCGGTGCTGGTGCATTCCACGGTGCGGCCTTCGCCGGTGGCGCGGCTCTCGGCCACGGCCCGGGCGATGGCCGGGCCGTCGGGGCAGGTGAAGGAAATGAGGCCCACGGCTTTCTTGGTGAAGTCGCCCTGAATGCCCGTCACCAGCATCGAAACCGGCCCGCCGCCTTGCACGTGCATCATGGCCTGAATGCCGCTGGCCAGCTCCGCCGCCATCGCCAGGCAGGCGAAGTACAGGCTGCGAAACGGGTTTTGGGTGAGGTACTTGTACCGAATGGTGACCGTGGCCGCCTCCGGCGTGAGCCGCGTGAGGCGCAGGCCCGCCAGCCACGCCATGGGCAGCTTCTGCAGCATGAACAGCCGCAGCTTCATCGGATTCAGCACTTGACGGCGAAAGGCGGCGGCTTGCGGGGTGTCGGTGGCGGTGTTGGGCATGAGGCGAAGGTACGTTTGGTCATTGCGAGTGGCGCGCAGCGCAACGCGGCAAGCCTTTCTCTCAATGCGGCCAGTCCTTGAGATGTGAAAACCTTATCAGACAGAACTAGAATTTTCGATGAATTGCGCATTAAAAAAAGGTTTGTCGCATCATCCGGTTGGTCGCTCACACAGGACGGATTGCCGCGTTGCGCTGCGCTCCACTCGCAATGACAGGCCCCGCCTAGCTCTTCTTGTCCAGCACCAGCACCACCTTGTTCCAGTTTGCGGCGGCGTTCACCACGGCGCGAAAGGCTTCGAAATCCGCCTTCGGCCAGCGCACTTGGCGATAGTTTTCGGCCACGGTCACGGTCACGGTCTGGCCGTTCTGCACGTAGGAGGAGTGGAAGTCGAAATCGGGCTTGGCGGCGTTGGGGCCGGCTTTCACATCCACGTTCAGGTCCTGGAGGTTGCGCACGGCGTAGCCGGCCGGCACGTCGAAGCGGATGGTGCGCAGGTAACGGCGGTTGTTGTCGTTTTCCACGTCGAACTGGCGCTCTTCCTTTTGGTACAGTTCGGTTTGGGGGCCCAGCAGGGTGCCGATTTTGAACAGGTAGCGCGGCCCGGCCTTGTCGAGCAGCGCCGCCGATTCGAGCTGGCCTTCCACGATGAAGGGCTTGTCGAGCGGGCTCACGCCGCGCTCCACGTTGCGCACGCCCAGCCGCTGAAAATTGCTGGCGTCGGGCACCACCGACTTCTGCATTTGCTGCATCAGCTCGGTGCGCTTGGCTTCGGGTATCATCGCCTAGTAGGGCTGGATTTGCACGGCCGGGTAGCCGCCCAGGGTCTGGCGCAACTGCAGGGTGCTCGTGCTTAGGTCGGGCGCGAAGGCCACGGTCACGTCGATGTCGTGCGGGCTTTGCTCGGCGGTCAGGGCCGGAATATCTTTCACTTTGCCCACCGCCGACTCGCTGTGGCCCAGCGTGATGCCCCGAACGAACAGGCCCGAGCCGGCCGTCCACTCGGCCGGCAACATGCCGTAGCGGTACTCGGGCCGGCCGGGCGCCAGAAACTGCCTCGTACCGGGAAAGTACAGCGCAAAGTGGTCGAGGTAGTCCCAGGTGTCGAAGCTGCCGTCGAACGGCGCGGCTTCGCGGCTGCTGGTCACCACCAACTCGAACTCGATGCCCACCGCCCGGTACAGGGCGGCCAGCAAGCGGCTGAACCCGGCTTCGGGCGCGTTATGGGTGGCCACCGCCTGGGCCAGCGCGGGGCTGGCGCTTTCTTCCAGGTTGAAGTTCAGCTTGACGTAGTTTTCGATGGCGGCGATGCGCGCGGGCAGCGGCGCGGCGGTGGCGGCGGCCGTCATGAACTTGCCGGCGGCGAGCACCTTGGCCACGGCCTTGGCTTCGTCCTTGCTCATGGCCGTCATGGTCCGGTACACGTACTGGCTGGCGTCGGCCCAGGTGAACTGGCGCACCTGGCCCTTGCTGGCCACGTAGGCCAGCTTGTATTCCACGCGCATCCGCTGGGCTTTCACGTTGGCAAAGGCTTCGTCGCGCAGCGCGGGCACGGTTTTCAGGGCGAGGCGCAGAATGCGGTGGCCGGCCAGGGTGGTGTCTACGGCCACGGCCGGGCCGTGGTACACGCGGGCTTCGAAGGTGAGGGCCGCGGGCGAAATCAGCTCGAAGGTGACGTCGCGGGCGGCGGTTTCGGTTTGCAGAATCTCGTTGCCGAAGTGGTTGAAGGGCCGCTCGCGGGTGTAGTAGTACTCCACTTCGCTGCCCTTTTCCACGCCGTCCACGGCCAGCACGCGGAAGCCGCGTTCGCCGTCTTGGTCCTTGAGCTCCTTCATGTCGGCGGCCTGCACCTCGCGCACCTCGCCCCGCGGGCTGATGGTGCGCGCCCGGATGGCGCCCACGGCCCCCGACTCCAGCACCGGCACCACAATTTTGTTGAACCGCTCGATGCCGTCCGACGAGTTGACGCGCACGATGCGGTGCTCCGTGGTGAACAGGCGCAGGTCTTTGCGGCCCCGGTCGTAGTAGTACTCCAGGCTGGTGAAATCCTTGAGCACCACGGCCGGCAGCTCGGCCTCGGCCGCCGAGATGGGCAGGCGCTGGCTGCGTCTGGAATCCCAACTATAGGCGGCGTGCACGAGGTCGGGCGGCAGGTTTTGGGCCGGGGCGGCGGTGGATAGCAGGAAGAAAAATGCGAGTAGGAAAGGGCGCATTGGGGCGGGTAGTTGTTTGTTTTCGGTTTAATAATCGCCTGTCATCCTTATTTGGCGTCCGCGCAGCGAAGGACCTTATCACGCTTAGCGCAATTAATTACTGGAAACCGTTTGCCGGTGATAAGGTCCTTCGCTGCGCGGACGCCAGATAAGGATGACAGGCGGATGCTCGGAATGGCACCTACGTCTTCTTCTTTTTCAAAATCACCACTTCGCGGTACGCATTCCCAAGCTGGCTCACCACCGCATTCCACCGGCCGAACTGCGCGGGCTGGAGCAGCAGGTAGTTCACGTACACCTCCCGGTCCTGGATGATTTTGTCGCCCTGGCGCTCGTAGCTTACCTTGAAGCCGAGGGCGTCGCCCTGGGCCTGGGCGCTGGGCGGCAGGTAGCTCACCTCGTAGCCGGGGGGCACCAACAGCGCAGTACGGGTGTGGTCGGTGTGGGCAAACTCGTTGTAGCGCGGCAGCTTGCGGGTGAGGGAGTCGATGCGGTCGGTGGCGTAGGGGCGCTCCAGGCTCAGGTTGACGTACACCTCGTCGTCGACCTGCTGCACGTAGTCCTGCAGGCGGTAGTCGTAGCTGATGCGCAGGGGCTGGTCGCGGGCATCGAGGTTGGCAATGCGGTATTTGTCGACAAAGAACTTGTTGTTGCCGCGTTCCAGCAGGGCTTTCACGTACCGGGGCTCGTCGGTGCGGTCCAGCCCGTCGAGGCCGTAGCTCTGGGTAATTTTTGAGTAGCCGGCCAGGCTCAGCTGGCCGGTGCCGCGCAGGGCGGTGCCGTCCAGGGTGAGCACGGACGTGTCGTCGGTGCCGCTGCGGCCCTTGTCCATCGCCGGGATGTCGACCACGCGGCTGTGCTGCGGGTCCAGCGCCAACAGGCCTTCTTTGCCCTGAATCATGGCCGAGGGCATGCCGTAGGGCGTGTGCTTGCTGGTGGCGTCGAGGAAAACGTACCGGCCCGGCGCGGGCTCGTAGGTGGCAATCATGTGGTTGTCGACGCCGGGCGTGGCCAGCTCGGCGTATTTGTAGGGCAGGTCGCGGGTGCCCACCCAGGTCAGGTAGGCGGTTTTCACGCCGGCCAGGTGCAGCATTTCGTTGGTCAGGTTGGCCATGTCCTTGCAGTCGCCGTAGCGGCGGGCGTACACCAGCCCGGCATCGTGCGGAATAAAGCCGCGCAGGCCCTGCTCGAAGGCGATGTACTTCACGTTGTCCTGCACCCAGTAGTACACGTGGCGCACCTTTTCCTCCTCGGTGGGCGCGCCGGCTACCAGCGAATCGACGCCGTGCTGCAAAGCGGGGCTGGGCCGCCGGTCGATGCGGCGCACGAAGTCGGCGTACATGGTGTACAGCTCCGGCACGCCGGCCAGCAGCTTGCGGGTCTGGCCGCCCACGGGGGCTTCCTGCACAAAAAATACGATGTGCGGCAGGTAGTAGCTGCGCTCGGGGGCGTCGTCGTCGCGGGGTGGGCTGGGCAGGTTGTCGGCCGTCCAGCGGTAGACGACCTGGCCGCCTTTTTCCTCCTTGGTGTAGGCGATGGGCGTGTGCTCGGCGTGAAACGTCTTGTAGCCGATGACCACGCCCTTGGGCGCCGTGATGGTGAGCTCGGCGTGGCGCACGGGCACGTAGGAGCCCACAAAAAACGGGAGCACGAAACGCGCGTCCACGTGGCGCACGGTGTAGTCGGTGACGGTGCGGGCGCCGGGCGCGACGGCCGGAAAGGCGAAGGAAATCGAGCGGCTGTCGTCGAAAAAGATGCCCTCCTGCATCTCAAACTTGTCTTTGAAATCCGTCACCTTCACGGTTTTGAACTTCTCGCCGTTGGGCACCAGCGTGCGGGCTTCCAGCTTTTGCAGGCGGTTGAAGTGCGAGCTGAACACCCGGTCGTTGGCGTACACGCCCGACTGCTCGTCGAGGTGCAACATGTCGGCGTGGTGCCGGGCCAGCACCTGCACCGAGTCGTGGCGGATTTCCACGGTCAGGTCCTCGCGCAACTCCAGGTACACGGCTTTTTCGCCGGGAAACCGCTGCTTCATCGCTGCCAACAACTGGCTGCCGGGAGCCTGGGCGCCAGCCGCGCCGGCCAGCAGCAGCAGCGGCCACGCTAAAAATTGGCGGAACATAGAATAGGTAAGCAAGAAATAAGCAGCGCCCGGGCACGAGTCAAAGGCCTTGTCGCACGTATAAAATATCAACAGCCCGAAAGCCAGAATTGAAGGTAACACATTGCCGGCAACCAACTGGCACTAAAGCACCAAAGTCGCCCGCGGCACCTTTCCCAACACCGAATAAAAAGCGGCCCGCGGCGGCAATCGGCCCGGCTTATTTCGCCTTGGGTTTGCCGGGCCGGCGCGGCGCGGCCGGGTACACCGTCAGTTCTTGGTAGCCAAAAGTGGGGCCGGTTTCGCGGCGGTACTCCAGCGCGGACAGCTCGCCGAGCACGATTTCGGCGGTGGTGTACACCCGGCAGCCGTCGAGCAGATGCCCGCCGATGGTGCGGCCCGTGCTGTCCGCCACCGCCAGGTGCAGGTGCGAGCCGTTGGTGGAAAGCGTGCCCACCAGCGACACTATCTCGAAGTGCCCGCGGTATTCGGTGGGCCCTTCCTGGTTGGCCAGCCGCAGCGTGGCCACCGTGAGGCTGCCCACGCAGGTGAGCATGGTGCCCGCCCGCAGGTGGTGCGCCTGCACAAACGCCGTGAGCTGCTGCCGCAAATCGTCGCCGGGCCGCAGGCGCAGCGAGTACGTTTTCAGGGGCGAAGCATGGGAAGCGGGCACGGCAGCCGGGGTTTGGGCCAGGGCCGGAGGGGCCAGCAGGCTGAGGAACAAAGAGCGAAATAGCATTGCGTCAAAAAACGGCGCTACGGAAAGAAAGCAGGACGAAAAAGGCTGTCATGCTGAGCGCAGTCGAAGCATCTCGCTCGCGTCGTTCAACGATTGATATTACTACCACACGTGAGATGCTTCGACTGCGCTCAGCAGGACAGCCTTTTTCGTCATTCCGTCCGGCCCCTACTTGCTGAAGCGGACCGTGCCGTAGCGCACCTTGATGTTGACGTTGCCCGCGTTGCGGGCCGGCACCGCGCCGCCGAACACGCCCAGCACGTCGCTGGTCAGGGGGCCGTTTTCCTGCGAGAGCACCCGCACCAGGTTTTTGTCGACCAGCAACTGGCCTTGCTCGGTGCTCACGTCGAAGCGGAAGCCCGGCGCCTCGGCAAAACCCAGCCGGATGGTGCTGAAACCGCCGTCGAGGTTCACCTGGCGAAAATTGGCGCCCATGTCGCGCACCACAAAATCGGGGCAGTAGCGCACGGCCATGTCGAGGGCCTCGTCGAGCCGGTCAATGGTGAAGCGCGAGTAGCCCGACGAGCCGCGCAGGTTGCGCACCGTGCCCAGGGCCACGTCGCCGTACTTGCTGTGCACGGTCAGGTCCTGCACCGTGCCGATGTCCACGTCGGAGTTGTTGTTGCGCAGGTCCACGGTCACGCCTTCGTCGAGGCGCAGGCGGGCGTAGCTGGCGTCGATGCTGGCGCGGCCGGCGTAGGCAATGCTGCAGTCACCGTTGGCGATGCGCACCAAATTGCGCGGGCCGCCGAGGCGGCCGGTGCGCAGCGCGCCGTACTCCACGGCGAGCTCGGTGGGGCCGCTCACGTCGCCGGCCAGGGCCACTTCGCCAAAGCTGTTGTACACGCGCAGGGCCGTGGTGCGGGGCAGCCACACGGTGTAGTTCACCTCGTAGCGGCAGCCGCCGGCCCGCCCCCGCAGCGCCGGTCCAAACTGCGTACTGACGGCCACGCCGCCGGTGCGGGCATCGTAGTCGAGCCACTGCACGCCCAGCGCGTCGAGCACCTGCCGGGCGCCGGCGTCGGTTTCGGCGCGGGCCACCAGCTCGGCCTCCACCTTGATTTCGCGTTTGTTCCAAGGGTTGATTTGCACCCGGCCGTAGCGCGTGTCGAGCGAAAACGCCCGGCCGGCCTTGGGCACGGCGTAGCTGCGGCTCAGGCGGCGGCGCTGCTCTACCTGCAAAGCAGCCGCGTCCTGGCCGTCGGTTTGCGCGGGGTCCTGGCCAGGGTCCTGGCCGGCGGCGGGCCCTGCTTGCTCGGACCCGAAGACGGCGGCTTCGGCCCGGCGGGCTTCCGGCGTGAGCACGCGAATGGCCACGCCCGGGCCCACGGCTACCCACAAGCCGGGCTGGGCCATGCCCACACCTGGCGCGAGCACGCCCGCCACCGCCAGCAGCCAGCCGAAGGCACCTCGCCAGCCGGAAATGGTCGGCCGCTTCATCAGGGCTGGCGCCGGCTATCGGCCAGCACGTAGGCCCCGGCGGCGGGGTCGGGTTCGGCCGTGGTGCCCAGGTGCAGCTGCTGGTCGAGAATATCGAGGCGGATTTGCAGGTTGCGGTTCATGGCCGTGAGCACGGCTTCGGGCTGCGGGTGGTGCGGCAGGTCCATTTTGAGGACGCGGTAGCTCGAATCGAGCGACACCAGCTCGCGCTGCCAGTCCACGGCCATGCCTGCGGCGGCGGGGCCGGCCAGCTGGCGCAGGGCGTCCTGGCGGCGGGCCAGCTGGCTGGCGTAGTAGGTTTCCATGCCGCGCACGGCCCGCACCAGTTGGCTGTCGGCGCCGGTGGTGCGCTCGGCGGCGGTCAGGGCCTGCGTGCCGCCCAGGTACAGCGCCGCGTCGGTGGCATTGGCCGCCCCCGCCGAGGTTTGCAAGCTGGCCACCGCCGGCGGCGGGGGCACGAGGTGGTTGGCCCGCCAGGCTTCGCTGGCGCCGGCGGCAAATACCAGCAGGGCCAGGGCGGCGGCCACGCCGTAGCGCTGCAGCCAGCCCCCGCGGGCCGGGGCCGGCGCGGACGGCGCCGGGGCGGCCACCCGCATGACGGGCGCCCCGGGCGCCGCCGCGGGGCCGGCCAGCTGCTGCTCCAGGGCGGCCCACAGGTCGGGGCGCGGCTCGTGGGCATCGAAGTCGGCGCGGTGGCGTTCGACGAAATTTTCGAGGGAATGAGGCGTAGTGGGGTCCATGAATCAGTGGCGGCGCACGGTTCTTCCGGGTTCAAGAGGGGCCGCGGGGCTATCTGAAAACCGCGGCCGGGTGAAGTAGGATGAAGAGTAGTGAATGAAGTAATTGATTTCGGGTAAGTAATGTTAGCTCAGGCCGCGCTGGGCGGCCAGCTCGCGCAGGCGCACCCGGGCCCGGCTGTACTGCGACTTGGAAGTGGATTCGGTGATGCCGAGGATGCCGGCGATTTCGAGGTGGTCGTAGCCTTCGAGCAGGTACAGGCTCAGCACCACGCGGTAGCCGTCGGGCAGCTCCTGGATGCAGCGGCGCAGCACGTCGGCCCGGTAGTGGGCGGCGGCCTCGTCGTCGGGCGTGGGACCGGCGGCTTCGGCGGGCTCGTCGTGGTGCTGCTCGCCCAGCGGCACCAGCGCCAGCCGCCGCTGCCGCAGGCAGTTGATGCTTTTGTTGACGACGATGCGCTTCAGCCACGCCCCAAACGAGGAGTCGCCCTTGTAGCCGCTCAGCTCCCGAAAGGCGCTCAGAAACGACTCCTGCAGCACGTCCTCGGCCTCGGCGTAGTCGCCGGTGATGCGCAGGGCCGCGTTGAACATGGCCTTGGCGTAGCGCCGGTAGATTTCGGCCTGGGCCTGGCGGTCGTTCAGGCGGCAGCGCTCCACCAGCGGGGCGTTGATGTCGACGTAGGCGGAAATGGAAAGGGCTTCCATGTGCAGAAAAGTGGGGATGGGGCTTAAGCAAAGAAGAGACTGCGGCGCCGGGGGTACCGTTGCACCGGCAGGCACTTTTGTGTGTTCCGGGGCGTATCTTTAAGCAAGTAAAATAAGTTACGTTTGCCCGCGCCACCATGACCAAGTCCCAAGTTATTCATTCGTTGGCAGAGCTGCCCGAAGACTTCCACGCCGAACAACTCATCGAGCGCCTCAATGCGCTTCAAAAAATGGAAGAAGGGCTGGAGTAAGTGAAGCGCGGCGAGGTGGTGACGGTGGAGGAAGCAAAACAGCGCTTGGCCAAATGGCTGCACTGAGCCTTTCCCGTCGGGCTTCGGATGAGATGTACTAAGAAGCCGAACGGCTCGGCGCTTTCTCCCCGGCTTATGCCAAGGCGTTCATCGACGCTATTTTCACTAAAACAGACCTGTTGCGCCAGTTTCCCGAACTGGGCCGGACAGTCCCGGAGTACGGCGACCCAGCCGTGCGGGAGCTGTTCTACCGTCACTACCGCATTTTCTATTGGGTAGCGAAAGAGGACGCGGGAGTGAGCATTACTTCGGTTCAGTCAAGCCACTACCCCTTGCAGCCGCTCCGCTAACAAACAGGCCTCCTCGGGCTACCGAAGAGGCTTGTTTGCGGTTGGCATTCACGGCAAGCGAAAGCTCACGTCCTACTCCCTACACGTCGAACTTAATGCCCTGGGCCAGCGGCAGTTCGGTGGAATAGTTGATGGTATTGGTCTGCCGGCGCATGTACACCTTCCAGGCGTCGGAGCCGGACTCGCGGCCGCCGCCGGTTTCTTTCTCGCCGCCGAAGGCGCCGCCGATTTCGGCCCCGCTTGTGCCGATGTTCACGTTGGCGATGCCGCAGTCGGAGCCGCTGGCCGCCAGGAAGGCTTCGGCCTCGCGCATGTTCAGGGTGAAGATGCTGCTGGAGAGGCCCTGGCGCACGTCGTTCTGCAAATCGATGGCGTGTTGCACCGCGCCGCTGTACTTGATGAGGTAGAGAATGGGCGCGAAAGTTTCTTCCTGCACCGTGTGGTAGTGGTTTTCGACCTCAACCAGCGCGGGCTGCACGTAATGGCCGCCGTGCAGCTCGGCGCCGCTCAGCACCTGGCCGCCGGTGAGCAGGCGGCCGCCTTCGGCCTGCACGTTCGCCAGGGCGTCTTCGAACATTTTCACGGCGGCGCCGTCGATGAGCGGGCCGACCAGGGTGCCTTCCTGCAACGGATGGCCGATGGGCAGCTTGGGATAAATGGCGAGCAGGCGGGTTTTCACTTCCTCAAACACGCTCTCCTCGATGATGACGCGGCGGGTGCTGGTGCAGCGCTGGCCGGCCGTGCCCACCGCCCCGAACACGATGGCCCGGATGGCGATGTCGAGGTCGGCGTTTTGGGTGACGATGATGGCGTTGTTGCCGCCGAGTTCCAACAAGGCGCGGCCCAGGCGGGCGCCCACCACCTCGCCCACTTTGCGGCCCATGCGGGTGCTGCCCGTGGCCGATACCAGCGGCACGCGCCGGTCGGCGGCCAGGGCCGCCCCGATGTCGGCGCCGCCGATAATCAGGTTGAAGACGCCTTCGGGGACGTTGTTTTCGGCCAATACGTCCCGGATGATGTGCTGCACGGCCACGCCGGTAAGGGGCGTTTTCTCGGAGGGCTTCCAGATGCTGACGTCGCCGCACACGGCGGCCAGCATGGCGTTCCAGCTCCACACCGCCACCGGGAAGTTGAAGGCCGAAATGATGCCCACAATGCCCAGGGGCTGGTACTGGTCGTACATGCGGTGCGCGGGGCGCTCCGAGTGCATGGTGAAGCCGTGCAGCTGCCGGCTCAGGCCCACGGCAAAGTCGCAGATGTCAATCATCTCCTGCACCTCGCCCAAGCCTTCCTGCAGGATTTTGCCCATTTCGTAGCTCACCAGCTTGCCCAAGGGCTCCTTGTATTCGCGCAGCTTGTTGCCAATCTGCCGCACAATTTCGCCGCGCTTGGGCGCCGGCACCAGGCGCCAGGTGGCGAAGGCGGCCTGCGCGGTGCGCACCACGGCGTCGTAGTCGTCGGGGGTGGCAAAGGCCACGCTGGCGATGCGGCGGCCGTCGGCCGGGGCCACCACGGTGCGGCGCTCGCCGCCCGCCCCGCCCCACTGCCGACCGGTGCTGTAGGCCGCGTTTTCGGATTGGATGCCGAGCAGCCGGAGCACGTCCTGGATGCCGTGGGGGTCGTCGTGCGGGTGCGCGACGGTCACGTCGGGCGCGGTGGCTTCTTCGAGGGCTTGCTTCATGAAAAACGGGGGTGGGAAAGCGGGTGGAATACGTAGCCGCAAAGGTAACAGGGCCGCCCCAACCTGTTTCCGCTTTGGGCGGACGCGGGGCTCACGGCAAAAGCCGCCCCAGAACTGCCCACGCCAGGTGTAGGAGGCGTGCCGGAGCAGCGCGGGGGCCGGGGCAGTTGGGAGCCGTTCACGAGGCGGTGCCGGCCTCCCAGGCTGGCCATTTCGGTGTGGATTGCAACGGGTTTGGAACTCCTCAGGGCCTTGCAAGCGCCGTGAACCCTGACGCTGTGCTTGCCATATATGTTGGCGCCGGGGCGCAGCCTTCCCAACCGGACCGTGGCCGTGGGCGGCATCATGGGGGCTCCACCACCGCGCCGCGCGCAGTGCTGAGCCGTAACAAAGCCGTATAATGCAGTAGCCGCGACACCACCGGCAAGCACGCGGCGGGCGGGCTAGTCGGCGGGCGGCAGCAGGCCGGCCCGCTCCTGCTGGGCGTGCAGCCAAGCCATGGCTTCGGCCTCCTCGTCAAAAAACAGGGGATACGAGTCCAGGGTGGCGGCGTGGCGCAGGTGCAGCTCCATTTCAGCGCTTTCGGCGGCCAGGCGCTGGTGCGGCCCGGCCAGGTAAGCCGTGAACAGGGGCCCGTTCAGGGTGGCGACCAGTTGGGGCGAAAACTGGTCGCGGAACCATTCGTTCAGGTCGGGGCCAGCCAGCGGGCGGCGGCGCAAGTCCAGCAGCCAGAAGCGGCAGTTGCCGTGGGCCTGAGCGGCGGCCAGCATGGCTTTGTAGGTGGCTTGCAGTTCGGGCGGCGGCAGGACCAATAACCAGCGGCCCACAAGTACACCCAAATCGGCACGGTACTCCAGAGAAAAAGCAGCGGTGGAAGAAGGTAGCAAAGGACAGGAAAAGAGCCAAAATGCTCCCTAGTACGACAACCCGCGCCCCGAGGTTAGGTGAGGGCCCACCCAACCCAAGGGCCCGGGCCCGGGCCCGGCCGCGCCGGGCGCTTCATGCCTTCGCCTTGCGGGCGCCGGGCGCGTGCTACAGCTGCCCCATGTGCGTGAACACGTCAAGGTTGTCGCACCGAATGTTGCGCACCTCCTCGTCCGAAGGCTGCCGGAACTTGGTTTGAAAGTCCTGGTAATAGGTCACGAACACGGCCAGCTCGGGCACGCGGTTTTCGTAGGGCACCAGGTTCTCGAGCACTTCGTTGAAAAAGTACGGGCTGTGGGTGGTCACGAACACCTGGTTGTGCGGCTGGGTAGTCACCCGCTCGGCCAGTTGCGCCACGTAGGCCGGGTACGAGTGCGCTTCGGGCTCCTCCAGCAGCACCACCGACTGGCGGTTCGATTCCAACGCGGCCAAATAAAACCCGAAACGCTGCAAGGTTTCGCCGCTGCTCGAATACGGGTAGCTGATGCTCAGGCCGTCGAGCTCCTTCATCACTTCGAAGCAGCCCGCATCGGGCCGCACCCGCAGTCGCAGGCTGTGCTCGGCAAAAAGGGTGGTAAATTCGTGGCGCAGCGCGGCGCGGCCTTCCAGCACCTGCACCAGGTTGCGGCCGTGGGGCGGGTGCAGCACGGCCTCGGGGCAGCGCAGGGCCCCGCCCGCGTCGCGCTTGAACTGATAATACCGCACCGGGCCGGGTCGCCAGCCCGCCGGTGCGTTCAGGAAGCGCCCGGCGGCGCCCGGCCGGTCCACCACCCCGTGCCGGTCCAGCTCGGTGTAGAAGTAGCCGGGCTCGGGCAGGGGGCCGGCGCAGCCCAGGTAGCCGTAGAGGCGGTCGAGCAGCAGGCCGTCGGCGGCGGTGCGGGCCTTGCCGCGGGCCTCCAGCAGGGGCAGGCCCAACTGCACCCGCAGCAACCGGTACGCGGCCTGGCTGAACACCCCGTACTGGTAGCGCTTGCGGCCGGCCGAATGGCCCAGCAGGCACACGTCGCGGTCGGTTTCCACCCGCACGGGGCTCTCGGTGCAGTTGTCGTGGAACAGCTGCGGCGGCTTCTGGTAGCGAATGAGGCCGCGCATGAATTTTTTCCGGTGCTCGAAGGCAAACCCGCCCACCAAACTCAGGGCTTCCAGCAGCGTCGACTTGCCCACGTTGGGGCTGCCGATGACGAGGTTGACGCGCCGCGGGTGCAACACAGCGTCGCGGATGGACTTGAAATTTTGGATGTACAGGGTATTGACAACGTTCTCCAGGAAAAAGGCTATATCAAGCAGAACCGGTTCCCGTTACACCTCCCTCGTGCGGTTCCCGCCCCGAGACTGAAAACACGCAAGGGTTCGATAAAAAAAATTAAAATAACCTTGATGAGTACAAAAAAATATTATGACTTTTGTCGAATTCGCCCGCTTGTTATACCTTTTTTCCCAACCGCAGACAATAAAAAAGCCCCTGCCGGGGCGGCAGGGGCTTTCATGAGGGAAGCGAGGAGCTACTCCTGCCCGATGGGATAATATGCTTTGCGGCCGTCGGGGTACACGCCTCCAACCAGCGCGCCCGAGCTGTTGCGGGCCTCGTCGAGGAAGGCCTTCACGTCGGCAGGCTTGGTCACCACGTTCTTGTCGATGCGCGTGATGATGAAGCCGTCGGCCATCCCGGTTTCGCGGAAGTTGCTGCCCTTGATGCCCGATATTTTGGCCCCGCCCGACAGGCCCAGCGCGTTTTGCTCGCGGGCCGGCACCGGCGAAATCGTCGCGCCCTCGTAAGTGATGGGCGCCGAAGCGGGCTCCTCGCGCACCACGGCGGTGGTGCCGGTGGCGTTGCGCAGCACGGCCTCGGCCGTGCCCGTGGTGCCGCCGCGCAGGTACACCACCTTGATGCGGTCGCCGGGGCGGAAGCGGGCCACCTGCTCCTGCAACTGCGAGGAGGTGTTCACGGCCACGCCGTTGATTTGGGTGATGATGTCGCCCATGCGCAGGCCGGCCGAGGCGGCGGCGCTGTTGGCGCTCAAGCCCTGCACGTACACGCCGTTCAGGGTGTTCAGCTTTTTCTCGGAGGCCAGCTTGGCGTCGACTTCCTGAATCTGCACGCCGAGCAGGGCGCGCTGCACCACCTTGTACTTCAGCAGGTCGTCGACCACCTTGCTGGCCAGCGAGCTGGGGATGGCGAAGGAATAGCCCTCGTAGCTGCCCGTGTGCGAGGCAATGGCCGAGTTGATGCCAATCAGGTCGCCGTTGAGGTTGACGAGGGCACCGCCCGAGTTGCCGGGGTTCACCACGGCGTCGGTCTGGATGAACGACTCCAGGCCCATGTTGTCCTTGCGCTGCAGGATGCCGATGTTCCGGCCCTTGGCCGAAATAATGCCGGCCGTCACGGTCGAGTTCAGGTTGAAGGGGTTGCCCACGGCCAGCACCCACTGCCCCACCTTCACGTCGTCGGAGTTGCCGTACTTCACGAAGGGCAGGTTATCGGCCTTCACCTTCAGCACGGCCAGGTCGGTGTTGGGGTCGGCCCCCACCAGCTCGGCCGCGAACTTGCGCTTGTCGTCCATCACCACCTCAATTTTTGAGGCTTTTTCGATGACGTGGTTGTTGGTCACGATGTAGCCGTTGGCGGCGATAATCACGCCCGAGCCCGAGCCCTGGCCGCCGCCCTGCGGCTGCTGCCCGTGAAACTGGTCGAGCTGGTCGCCGAAAAACTGGCGCAGGAAGGGGTCCATTTGCTGCTGGCGCTGGTCGGCGGGCGCGGCGGCGTACTCGGTCATCACGTGCACCACGGCCGGCGTCACGGCGGCGGCGGCGGCCACGAAGTTCAGGGCCTCGGGCACGGCGTAGGGCGAGCTGCGCATCTCGGACGTGTAACGCACCTGGGGGTCGGCGGCCACGGCCTGGGGCGCCACGGGGGCGGGCTCCAGCAGCTTGTAGCCCCCCACGGCCACGCCGCCGCCCAAAATGGCGGAACCGAGCAGGCCGAGCATCATTTGTTTTGCTTGCATGGGGTTGGAAAAGGAGAAGGTGAAATACGGTGAATAAAGAGCCTAATTTAAAAACCCACGGGTGAATACCGCGTGAGCCGCGCCATTTTTTTCGGGCAACGTGGGAAAGATTCGCTTTCGTGCCTTCGGGTTGCTCGCCCGCGAAAACGGATTGTGCGCACCGCCAAGCCATCAACAAAACCGGCGCCAAAAAAGGCACCCCACGGGGTGCCTTTTTTTCAGAACCGGCCCGCGTTAGCGGATTTCAATGTGTTGCTTGGTCACTTTTTCGGTGTCGAAGGGCAACGTGACGCGCAAGATGCCGTCGGCCAGTTCGGCCCCGATGGCCTTCACGTTCACCGTGTCGGGCAAGCGGAAGGTGCGGCGGAAGGCCCCGTACGCCGTTTCGATGCAGCGAAAGGCGGGCGCAGCCGGCATTTCGGGCGCCCCCACGGCGGGGGTGTTGTCGGCCGGGGCCTCGGTGGCACTGGCGGCCGCTTCTTTGGCCGCGGCGGCCGGGTGGGGGCGTTCGCCGGAAATCACCAACTGGCCGTCGAGGAAGTCGAGGTGCAGGGCTTCTTTTTTGAAGCCGGGCAGGGCGAGGTGTAGTTCGAAGCCGGTAGCCGTTTCCAGCACATCGGCGGCGGGGGTGAAGGCAGTGGCCGGCCGGGCGGGGCTCGGGTCGCGCAGCATGTCGGCGAGCATGGCGCTCAGGGCGCGGCTGGGTTGCAGGGAAGGACGGGGGTTATACAGCAAAGTTGCCATGGGTTGGGCAGGGAAAATGAAAGGTGAACGAATGCATTCTGCCGCGGGGCGGCCTGCTTCCTTGCCTTAAAATCCGTACCAACCGCCGCACCCTATTTAATTACGACATTTTGTCTTTTCTCAACCCCTCGGCCGAATGAAACACCAGCCGCACTCCGACACTTTACTTGCTTGTGGGCTCCCAACGCTGTTCTCGCCGCCGAAACCTCGCCGCCATTCTGTCATCACGGCCCCTACGGCTAGTGTTGCGTGGGCAGCTGCCGGCGCTCAAACACCGTCTTGCCGGCAAACAGCGTGAAGCGGGCGTCCAGCCCCACCACCGGCGTCACCAGGTTGAGCCGCCCCCCGTCGGCGGGCGCCCCGCTGAGGGGACTGTACGAGCCGAGGGCGAAGTAATACGCCGTGGCGTAAGCAAACCAGGGCGTGAAATCGAAATGGTCGCCCACCCGGCAGCCCACTTCGCCGCGCAGGTTGGTGAACTGGATGGTGCGCTCATCGCCGGCGTAAGGGTCTTTTTGAAAGCGAACGTGGGCAGTGGCCTCGTAGCTCAGGCGCGGGCGCAGCGCCACGCCGCCGGTGCCCAGCGGCAGTAGTTTTTCCAGGTCGACGCGCAGGCTGGCGTAGTTCCGGCCCTCCCCTTCCACCCGGCCGCCGTTGCCAAACGGAGCGAAGCGGGAGGCGCTCAGGCGCTGCCCGAACGTGAGGGGGCCCAGGGGGCTGCGGTGGCGCAGCAACACTTCCGGCATGGCGTACTGAAATCCACTGGCCGAAGCGACCTGCAAGCGGGCGCCGCCGCTCCAGTGGTCGTTCCAGAAATGCTCGTACGCCACGCCCGCCGCCCGCTGGTCGAACCCCAGCAACCGGTCGGGCCGGTAGTACGTGGAGTTGTTGTAAGCCGGCACGTTTTCGCCGTGCAGCGACACGAGTAGGTAATCCCCGTTTTTTAGGGCCAGCTCGGCCTGGAGTTCGGCCCACAGCTGGTACTCCTGCACCACGCGGCGGGTTTGGGCGGCGGCGGGAAGAGCGGCCGAGGCGGCCAGCAGAATCAGGCAGGCAAGGAGTCGTTTCATGGTGCAAAGTAAAGCGGGCGGCTTGCGGGGCTACTCGCCGGCCAGTTCTTTAATGGTCAGCCAGGCCATCATGCCCGGGCCGGTGGCCAGGGCTTGCTCGTCGATATCAAAGGTGGGCGTGTGGACGGAGGAAGCAAAACGGCCGTCGGCGTGCCGGGTGCCCAGGCGGTAGAAGCAGGCCGGGGCGGCCTGCGAGAAGTAGGCAAAGTCCTCGGCGGCCATCCACTGGTCGAGCTCCACCACGTTTTCGGGGCCCAGGTATTCTTCGGCGGCGGCCTTCACGCGGGCGGTGAGGGCGGGCTCGTTTTCGAGGTAGGGGTAGCCGCGGCGGATTTCCAGCTCGCACACCGCGCCCATGCTGTCGGCCAGCCCTTCGCAGAGGCGGCGCAGGTGCTGGTGGGCCTCGTTGCGCCATTCCTCGTTGAGGGTGCGGAAGGTGCCTTCGAGGTACACCTCGTTGGGGATGACGTTGGTGGCGCCGTTGGCGATGACCTTGCCGAAGCTCAGCACCGAGGGCAGCTTGGGGTTGGCGCGGCGGCTCACAATCTGCTGCGCGGCCACGATGATATGGGCGGCCACCAGCACGGGGTCAAGGTTCATTTCGGGCATGGCGCCGTGGCCGCCTTTGCCGCGCACGGTCAGGTAGAGCTCGTCGGTGCTGGCCATGTAGCGGCCGGCGCGCACCCCAATCTTACCGGCCGGCAGGTGCGGAAACACGTGCTGGCCCAGCACGCTGGCTGGCTTTGGGTTCTCGAGTACGCCCTCCTTTATCATGAGCGACGCCCCGCCCGGCAGCCGCTCCTCGCCCGGCTGAAACATGAGCTTGATGCTGCCCTGGAATTCGCCCTTCAGCTCGTTCAGGATGCGGGCCGCGCCCAGCAGCGAGGCCGTGTGCACGTCGTGGCCGCAGGCATGCATCACGCCGGGGGCGGTCGATTTGTAGGGCACGTCGTTGGCTTCCGTGATGGGCAGCGCGTCCATGTCGGCGCGCAGGGCCACGGTGGGGCCGCCGGGCCGGCCCTCGATGAGGGCCACCACGCCGGTGTGGGCAATGGGCTGCGGGCGCAGGCCCAGCTTCTCCAGCTCCCGCGTGACGAAGGCGGCCGTGTTGGTTTCGGCAAACGACAGCTCGGGGTGGGCGTGCAGGTGGCGGCGCAGGGCCACGGTGTCGGCGGCGTGCGCGGCGGCGAGGCGCTGGATTTGGGGAAGGAGGTCGGGCAGGGGCATGGGAACGGACTGATTAACGGTTGTCATCCTGAGCAGCGCGAAGGACCTTCTCACGCCTGCATGGGCATTATTTACGGCAACTTGTTCTGCGGCGATGAGGTCCTTCGTCTCTGCTTCAAGCGCAGAATACTCAGGATGACAGACCCGGCCCCTATCCCCTGTCATTCCGCTCTTTACGGGTTCTTGTTCAGCAGCACCTGGGTGGCCTCCAGCTCCAGCTTGGGGGCGAGGCCGCGCAGGCGGGCCAGCCCCCGGGCGGCGTCGAGCTTGGTGAGGTAATCGCCGATGTAGAGCCGGTACACGGGGGCCTTGAAGGTGAGGTAGTCGGTTTCGTCGGGGTAGCGGCCGATGATGGCCCGGCGGATGGCCATGGCCCGGTCGCGCTCGATGCCCAGGTACACCAGCACGCGGTAACCCTGGGTGTACTTCACGTTCTGATTGGTGTAGGCCTGGTCGCGCAGGCGCTGCTCCAGCGGGGCGTTTACCTGGTTGGTGGGCGGCACGGCGGTTTTGGCCGGGGCCAAAGCCGCCCCGGCCGCAACGGGGGCGGGCCTGGGGGCGGCCACCACGGGGCGGTACTTGCTCACGTCCTCGGCGGGCAGGGCCGGGGCGGGCACGCCCGGCTTTTTGAGGGTGGTATCGGGCGGGGCGCTGGCGCGCGGGGCCTGGGAGGCCGTGCCGGCGCAGGCCGCCAGCACCAGCAGCGGGAGGACCGGCAACATCTTAAGCAGCGGGGTTTTCATCGGTTTCAGCCAGCAAGGCCACGCTATTGGACGAGCCGAGGCGGTCGGCGCCGGCCGCCACCAGCGCCAGCGCGGCGGCGCGGGTGCGGATGCCGCCGGCCGCCTTGATGCGCACGGTGGCGGGCAGCACCCGGCGCAGCAGCTCGATGTCGGCCACCGAGGCGCCGCGGCTGGCGAAGCCGGTGGAGGTTTTCACGAAGTCGGCCTCGCCGGCCACGCACAGGGCGGCGGCCAGCTCGATTTCGGCTTCCGAGAGCAAAGCGGTTTCGATGATGACCTTGAGCAGGGCCTGGTGCACGTGGCAGAGGTCGGCCAAGTCGAGGATTTCGGCCTGCACGGCGTCGGCCTTGCCCGATTTTAGGGCCGAGACGTTGAGCACCAGGTCCAGCTCCGTGGCGCCGTCATACAGGGCCACTTCGGCTTCTTTGAACTTGACGGCCGCGGCCGAATACCCCAGCGGAAACCCCACCACGGTGCCCACGGCCACGCCCGTGCCGGCCAGTTGGCCCGCGGCCAGGGCCACGTAGCACGGCGGCACGCACACGCTGGCGAAGCCGTGGGCGGCGGCCTCGGCGCACAGCTGCAGGAGTTGGGCCTCGGTGCAGTCGGGGCGCAGCAGGGTGTGGTCGAGGCGGGCGGCGAGGGTCATGCGGGCAAAGGTAGGGCCGGATGCGGCCCTCCCCTACTCCACCACCAGCCGCCGGGTGGCGGCGCCGCCGCCCGCGGCCACGCGCAGGGCGTAGACGCCGGGGGCCAGGCCGGTCAGGTCCAGCTCGGTGCGGGCGTTGGTGGGAACCGTCCGGGTGCGCACGGCCCGGCCCAGGGCGTCGAGAACGGTGAGCGTGGCCGTGGCCGCGCCGGCAGTGGCGGGCACTTCCACGGTCGCGCGGCCGTGGGCGGGGCTGGGGAAAACGGTTGCCCCGGCCGCCGCGCGGGGTGAGGCGGTAGCGGTGAGGGTCGCATCCACGACGGAGACGACGTAGGAGGCGTAAAGGCCGGCGTTGGCGAGCGTGAAGCTCCCGAAGCCGCCCGTCGCGCCGTTGAAAAAGCCGGCCACGTACACCCGGTTGCCCCGCGAGGTCATGGCGTAGGCCCCCATGTACCCTGGGCCCGTGGCCTGCTGGGCCCAACTCACCGTGCTGGTGGGGCCCGCGTCCACGAGCTTGGCCAGGTACAAATCGGAGTACGTGCCGCCCCGCGTGAGCAGCGTGTTGCCACACACGAGGGTGCCGCTGTAGAAGAGGCCCGCCACAAACAGGCTCGTCCCGCTCGCTTCCAGCCCGTAGGCCCGGTCGTCGTCGCGGCCCCCGGCCTGCTGGGCCCAGCCGAGGCGGCCGGTGGGGCCCGCGTCGACGAGCTTAGCCACAAACACGTCGCTGATGACCGTGCCGTTGCCGGGCCCGTTGGCGCTGACCAGCGCGGTGCCGCCCCAGTCGAAGGTTGCCCCGGAAAAATTGCCGGCCACGTACAAGTTGTTGCCGCTCCGGGCCAGGGCCGCCGGCCGGTCGTAGCCGTTGCCGCCCCCCTGCACCGCCCAGGTCCAGTTGCCGGCCCCCCCGGCGTCGGTGAGCTTGGCCACAAACAAGTCGCTGGTGAACTGGGAAGTGTTGGCGGTCGTGAGCGTGCTGGGGCCGAAGGCCGCCGTGCCGGTGAACACGCCCGTCACGTACACGTTCGGGCCGCTCACCTGGAGGGCGGTGGCTTCGTCGTAGCCGCTGCTGCCGGCGCGCTGCAGCCAGTCGAACTGCGGCACGGGGCCCGCATCGGTGAGCTTGGCCACGAACACGTCGTAGTTCCCGGCCCCGGTGGCGAGGGCCAGGGGGCCAAAACTGACGCTGGCCGCCCCGAAGTAGCCGGCTACGTAGAGGCGGTTGCCCTCCCGGGCCAGGGCATTCACGCCGTCGTTGCCCGGGCTCTCCACTTTGTAGGCCCAGGCAAAATCGGCCCCGGCCCCGGTCTCGACCACCTTGGCCACGAACCCGGCCCCGTTGTCCCCGGTCAGCGTGATGGCCCCGAACGCCATGCTGGCGGCCCCCGTGCTGGCGCTGGTGAACTTGCCCCCGATGTAAACGTCCGTCCCGTTCACGGCGATGGCCGGGGCTTCCTCAAACCCCGCCCCTCCGGCCGACACCGCCCACACAAAGCTGCTAGTGGCCGCGCTCCATTTGGCCACAAACACGTCCCGAAAGCCCAGGCTGGTGAACGTGCTGCCCCCCACGGTGACCGTGCCGATAAACGTCCCCGTGACGTACACGTTGTTGGCCGCGTCGGTGGTGGTGGCCTGCACGCCAATGCCGCTGTTGCCGGTGGAGCCAAGGAGCAGGTTGCTTTGCCAGGCCGGGGCCTGGGCCCCGGCCCCCCGGGCCGCCAGCAGCAGGCCGGCAAGTAGTAACAGAGCGCGCACGCCCATTTGCAGCGAATGCAAGGGTTTCATCAGAACGGGAAGAATGGGGGCGGGGCGCCAACGGGCCCCGCGGCCATAAAACTACGGCCGGCCGGGCCGGGCAGCCAAACGCCCCCCCGGCCCGGCCGGGGGGGCGCGGCCACGGGGCGCGGGCCGGCCCCGCCCCTACTGCACAATGCGGCTTTTCACGGCCGAGTACTGCGGCTCGGTGGTGGAGCCGGTGAGGCCGGCCGCCTTCACAAACACCTTGGCGCCCGACTCGAAGGGGCCCAGGGCGCGCTCGCGGCCGCCGCCCACGGCCACCAGCCAATTGTCTTCGGGCAGCTTGCCGTCGAGCGAGTAGCGAATCAGGTTCTGGGTGACACCGGCGGGACGCCGGAGCTTCACAAGCAGGTAGCCGGCGGCGCTGTCCACGAGGTCGAAGTCCATCACGCTGGCCGGCGCGGGGGCCACACTGGCGAGCGTGCCCGTGGCGCTGGCCAGGGTAAGGCCCGAGGAGAGCAGGGCGGGCTCGTCGCCGGGGTAGTCCAGGTTCAGGCGCTTGCCCAGGCGGCCCAGCTCGGTGGCGGTGGCCGCGCGCAGCAGGTCGCGCTGGGCGGTTTGGGCGGGCGTGGGGTGGTCGGTGGCGGCCACGTCGGCGTCGAGGGCGGCCACGGCGGCGGCCAGGTTTTTCACTAGGTCGGCGCCCTTGGTGAGGAAGGGGCTGGCTGTGGTCTGGCGAATGGCGGCGTGGGCGAAGGGCGCCACGGCATCATAGGCCAAGTCTTTGTAGTCTTCGATGAGCTTGGATTTACGCATGAGTAGTTGAAAAAAGGGTGAGCGCCAAATGTAGGCGCACCAGAACCAAACGCAGCATCAAATACTTGATTTCCAATTATTAGACTACGCAACCACGGCCTCCACCCCGCCTAACCCGACCCCTTCGTTCCCGATAGGAAACCACTAATTGGCCTTCGGGAAAACCCTTTCCCCCACCGGGGACAAGCTGTTCCCCATCGGGAACAAGCCTTTTTGCCCCAGAAACGGCTTGTTCCCGATGGGGAACAAGGCATTGCCAGGGCGAAACCGGTTGTCCCCGATGGGGAAAAGGCCGTCCCCCACGGGGGACAATCGGTTTCCCCTTGAAACATGATAATTCCCAACGGGAGACAAGCAGTTTCCGCCCGGCAACTGACTGGTCCCTTCTCCACTCCACCACCAGCCGGCGGGTGGCGGCGCTGGCCCCGGCCGTCACGCGCAGGGCGTAGAGGCCCGTCGTTTTTGCCCGTACTTTTGGGCAAAGCCCTTTGCCATGGAAAACGCCATCAAGTTTCTGCGCATCCAGAATTTCAAGTCCATCAAGGACGTGACGCTGCACCCGCGCCGCGTGAACCTGATTATCGGCGAACCGAACGTGGGCAAGTCGAACCTGCTCGAAGCCATGAGCCTGCTGGGTGGCATCACCTACGAACAGACCGAGAAATTCATGGGCAGCTTCATCCGCTACGAGGAGCCGCGGCAGCTGTTTTATGATAACCTGGTGGCGAATACAATTAAGGTGGAGACGGATAAGGATGTGGCGGTACTGCTATTTGAGAAGAAGAGTGGAAAATTCGAATACCTATTTTGTGATGAGAGGCTGTACAGAGAATTACTTGAACGTTTTCCTCCTACATCCAGCAACAGAACCACTTTATCAGGCCATGCCAGTGTATTACCCAAGATTCCTCTTGAGCAAATAAAAAGGGAAATGCATGACGGATTTGCTGCTAGTAACATCCTCTACACAACATTCGATAAAGCAAGCTTTTCCAGCGTTAAGGTCAAATCAGATTTTGACGATTTTGGGACTAATCTTGACGTAGGTCCTTTCCCACGCAATTACATATTTGCTAAAAGCACTTCTATCAACCAAGACAAAGGTGAAACATCTTTGAGCCCGCCCAATGGCAACAATCTAATCGAAATCATTCAATCTCACTCTCTATTACGAACAGAAGTTGGCAAGATGTTCGAGCGTTACGGGCAGAGGCTTCAGCTTCGGATGGATGAGCGCCGCCTCGAAATCATCAAGGACCAGGACGGCGTTACCTACTCCTACCCCTACTCCAGCGTAGCCGATACCCTGCAACGCATCATCTTCTACCTGGCCGCGATTGAGAGCAACGACGACGCCGTACTGCTGTTCGAAGAGCCCGAGGCCCACTCCTTCCCGGAGTATGTGTCCAGGCTAGGCCAGCGCATTGTGGAGAGCCGCAACAACCAGTTTTTCATTGATACGCACAGCCCCTACCTCGTTGATGGAATCATTGAAGACATGCTGACCGACGACGCGCAAGCCGGTGAGTTGGCCATTTTCGCCGCGTACTACGAGGACCACCAGACCAAAATCCACCAGCTCAGCGACGAGGAAATTCGCAGCATTCGGGCGGATAGCATTGATGTCTTCTACAACATGGAGCGATTCACCACCGGCCGCGTCGATGCCTGAAAAAGTCATGTTCGTGCCCGAATGCTACGTTGACACGGCCCTTACGCAAGTGTTGCTGGCAGACCGACTGACGTTCATCAACCACCAGAAAACCATTTCGAAGGTGGCACGCGTGTTTCAGGACCAAGCCGCGCTGAATAATGGTCCGCGCTTCATCGTCGGGTTGGTTGACAACGACAAGAAGCTGGGCCAGGTAAAATACCTAAGCCAGTTCACCCGCCTGTTCCAAGAGCGTTCTGGACCCGACTGCCGCTATTCCATTTACCAACACCCGGCAGCGGCTTCGCACTTCGTCATCATCCTTAATCCCGCCTGCGACACTTGGATTTTTGAAGCCGCGCAGGCCGCAGGCTTGGATGTGGCCAGCTTTGGCTTACCTACCGCCCTAACCGGGTTTCTGGAAATTACCAAAAAATCAACCGCCGTGAAAAACCCATCACTACGGCGCCTGCTGCAAGCCATCAGGCAGGCGCAGCCGCCCGCCTACCGGGAGTTGGCCGGCTTCGTGGCCGAGGTGATGGACGAGAACAGCAGGCTCTGGCGGCTGCCTTGACCAAATAGAAAAGGCGGCCTCCTTGTGGGAAGCCGCCTTTTTTTATTCGGGGTTGACGGTGGTTAGTCCACCAGCACGCAGCGGTGGCTGAGCACGTCCTGCTCCACGGTTTTGTACTTCACGTCGCGCAGCACGCGGCCGTCCATGTACTGCACGCTCACCTTGTCGTTGCGGTTGGCCACTTTCTGGCTGCGCACGGGCACCTGCTTCACGGCGGGCTGGTGGTCGTTGGCCGGGCCCATGTCCTCGGGGCCGGCGCCGAGGGAGTGGAGCATGTCCTCGTGCTCGATGGTGAGCCGGGGGGCGTGGGCCTCGTCCTCGAGGTAGTACTCGGGCTCGGCGTTGGTGCCCACGGCGCCCTGCTGCACCGGCACGTCGGCGTGGAAGAGGAAGGCCGCCGTCTCCTCGTTCACCCGCCCAATCATGCGCTTGAACAGCTCGAAGCTCTCGAACTTGTACACCAGCAGCGGGTCCTTCTGCTCGTACACCGCGTTTTGCACCACCTGCTTGAGGTCGTCCATCTGGCGCAGGTGCTGGGTCCAGGCCGTGTCGATGACCGAGAGCACCACCACCTTCTCCATCTGGCGCAGGATGTCGTGGCCGCCGGTGGCCTGGGCGCGCTTCAGGTTGGCAATGGCCTGCACCTGCTTCTTGCCGTCGGTGAAGGGCACGGCGATGTTTTCGTAGGGCGCGTTTTGGGCCAGCAGGTCGTTCACCAGCGGCAGGGCGTTGGTGGCGATGTGCTCGTTCTTGCTCTGGAAGTAGCCCAGGGCCTCGTCGTACAGCTTCTGGGTGAGCTGGGCCACCTGCAAAGTGGCCAGGTCGCTGGCGGCCAGTTGCGTGTCGTAGCCAAACACCTTGATGACGGCCAGCTTGAAATCCTCGAAATCGCCCGTGATTTTGTGGCCCGCGGCGATGTCCTCGCTCACGTCGTAAATCATGTTCAGGATGTCGACCTCCATGCGGTCGCCGTGCAGGGCGTTGCGGCGGCGCTTGTACACCACCTCGCGCTGGGCGTTCATCACGTCGTCGTACTCGAGCAGGCGCTTCCGCGTGCCAAAGTTGTTTTCCTCCACCTTCTTCTGGGCCCGCTCGATGGAGTTGGTAATCATCGAATGCTGGATGACTTCGCCCTCTTCCATGCCCATGCGGTCCATCAGCTTGGCAATCCGGTCGGAGCCGAACAGGCGCATCAGGTTGTCCTCCAGGCTCACGAAGAACTGCGAGGTGCCGGGGTCGCCCTGGCGGCCGGCGCGGCCCCGCAGCTGGCGGTCCACGCGGCGCGATTCGTGGCGCTCGGTGCCGATGATGGCCAGGCCGCCGGAGTCTTTGGACGTTTCGCGCAGCTTGATGTCGGTGCCGCGGCCGGCCATGTTGGTGGCGATGGTCACGGTGCCGGGGAAGCCCGCGCCGGCCACGATTTCGGCCTCGCGCTGATTCTGCTTGGCGTTCAATACCTGGTGCGGGATGCCGCGCAATTTCAGCATCCGGCTCACCAGCTCGGAGATTTCCACGGAGGTTGTGCCCACTAGCACGGGGCGGCCGGCTTCCACCAGCTTCTGAATTTCCAGGGCCACGGCGTTGTATTTCTCGCGCACCGTCTTGTACACCTGGTCGTCGCTGTCCTGGCGGCTGATGGCGCGGTTGGTCGGAATCACTACCACGTCGAGCTTGTAGATTTCCCAGAACTCGCCGGCTTCGGTTTCGGCCGTGCCGGTCATGCCGCACAGCTTGTGGTACATGCGGAAGTAGTTCTGGAG
>Ga0123336_10000476_pt1 | contig 40281 bp, 32 predicted proteins | sample SSSSmetaG_FD_96466 | JGI IMG/M metagenome (GOLD analysis project Ga0123336, IMG submission 96466) | Glacier valley bacterial and archeal communities from Borup Fiord, Nunavut, Canada, to study Microbial Dark Matter (Phase II) - ​SSSS metaG | ecosystem: Environmental > Aquatic > Freshwater > Ice...
ATTGTTACAAGATATAATTAATTCAGATTAAAACACAGCGCTAAATAGCTAGATTTAGCAGAAATACTTAAAAATAGGCTTGTAGTTTAAATAATTTTTATGTAATGAGAAGGTTATATAGATAAACACTCTAGGGATTCTCGTGTTGCAGGTTATAAATCAATGGGGTATAATATTGTTTGGCTATCTTACGACCTGTAGAATTATAGCCAAGAATATTTTAAGGAGAGATGACATGAAAAATAAGAAGCTAGTATATATATTGTCTGGGATTGTCCTGGCTATTGTTCTAGTTGTTGTTGGAATTTACGTTTATAATGATTCTCGTAGCTATGTTGCAAAAGTTGGCGGAGAAAAAATAACTACAAGCGAGTATAATTTCTTTTTAGGTACAGTTAAGTCTCAAATGGAGCAGACTGTTCAATCTCGAGGCGCAGATATAAAAACTTTCTGGGATTCCAAGCTTGAGGGTAAGGATGCTAGAGAAGTTGCTAAGACAAAAGCATTAGAAGAAGCACAGAGATTCAAGCTTCAGCTTATTAAAGCAAAAGAAGCTGGAGTTAAACTTGAGACTACTGAGAAGGCTAATATTAATAAGTCTATTGATGATCAAGTTAAGTCTATTAGTAGTACTGAGGTTGACAACCAACTTAAGCAAATGTACGGAATAACACTTAAGCAGTATACGGCAATTATTTTAGATTTAAATCTTGTAGGAAAATATTCAAGTCAAGAAGAACAGAAAATTCAATTAACTGATGCTGATTATCAGGAAGCTTATAAGACTGTTGAAAATGCTGATAAAGTTACAGTAAGGCATATCCTTATTTCTACAGTAGATGCAGAGCAAAAACCTCTTGCCCAAGATAAAATTGATGAGGCTAAGAAGAAGGCTGATGATGTTTTAGCAAAGGTTAAGGCTGGTGGAAATATGACCGAGCTTGCAGCTCAGTATTCTGAAGACCCAGGTTCAAAGGATAAAGCAGGCCAGTATACTATCTCAAAAGGCCAAATGGTAAAAGAGTTTGAGGATTGGGCTTTTAGTGCAAAGCCTGGTGACACAGGGCTTGTTAAAACAACATATGGTTATCATATAATGCTGAAGCCTAAATTTGAAGACATTAAGGACAGTTTAAAGGCAGATACTGTATATACTAAATATATCAGTAATATTGATGAACTAAAGAAAGATGCAAAATATGATATTATAAAGAATCAGAAAATATATGACTCCATAGTAGTTGCATAGGATGTCTGATTCTAATCAAATTTATAAAGAATAGCTGAAAATGCTTTAAAAGGAGTGTCTCTAATTATTAGAGACACTCCTTTTTTCCTACTAAAGCGAGATTTCTCAATAGATGAATAAAAAACCAGTTTCTTATAGATAATATTATTGTATCGATACTAAATTGCAAATAAAGTGAGAGTTACTAAGATTTCACTTTATTTAGGAAAGTAGTATTAAAAAATTCCTTTAAGGAGGTAATATATTTGAAGGCGACTGGGATTGTAAGAAGAATCGACGATTTGGGTAGAGTGGTAATCCCAAAGGAAATAAGAAAGACATTGAGAATTAGAGAAGGAGACCCTCTGGAAATATTTACTGATCGTGAAGGTGAGGTAATCCTTAAAAAATACTCACCTATTGGTGAATTAGGTGATTTCGCTTCTCAATATGCGGAATCACTATATAAAACCAGTGGACATACCACTTGCATTGCAGACAGAGATACAATTATAGCTGTTGCAGGGCCTTCTAAGAAGGATTATCTTGATAAGTCCATAAGTAAGGATATAGAGAAGATTATTGAGGAAAAGACCACTATACTTGTAAAATCTGTGGATGAAAAGATAATAAACATTACTACTGAGGAAAATGGAGATAAAAAATACACAGCGCAGGTTATTACTGCAATCGTATCAGAAGGAGATCCTATTGGTGCAGTAATTATGTTTTCCACTGAAAGTGGTTTTAAAATGGGAGAGGTTGAGGCTAAGCTAGCACAGTCGGCAGCTGGGTTTTTAGGAAAGCAGATGGAACAATAAAAAGGTCAGGGCCTCGGCCCAGAAACAAGGGGACGGTTCTTCTGTTTCATTCTTAAGAATGAAACAGAAGAACCGTCCCCTTGTTTCACATTTCAGCTTTGTTTACTATAAAAGAAGTGATTCCAATTCATTAAGTGTCTCTTCAAAATGCTTCATTGCCGCCTCAATAGGTTCAGGAGTAGAGAGATCAACACCAGCCTTTTTAAGAAGTTCAAGTGGATAATCTGAGCCACCACTCTTTAAAAAGTTAATATACCTATCGACCGCTGGCTTGCCTTCTTTTAGTATCTGAGAAGATAGTGCTATAGCAGCAGAAAAGCCTGTAGCGTATTTATATACATAGAAGCTGTTATAAAAATGAGGGATTCTTGACCATTCCATGGCTATTTCTTTGTCAACTTCAACGCCTTCTCCAAAATACTTTTTATTAAGTTCATAATAAATACTACAGAAATCATCAGTGGTTAATGACTCATTATTTTCAATACGCTGGTGAATTATTTTTTCGAATTCAGCAAACATTACTTGGCGGAATATTGTCCCTCTGAAATCTTCCAAGTGATGGTTTAATAAATATGCTTTTTCTTTTTTATCAGTGGTTTTACTTAATAAATAGTGTGTCATCAAAGTTTCATTAAGTGTTGATGCTACTTCTGCTACAAAAATCTTATATTCTGAATATATATAAGGCTGAGTCTTGTTTGTATAGTATGAATGAAGTGCATGACCCATTTCATGAGCTAATGTGAAAACATCGTTTATTGCGCTCTGATAATTTAAAAGGACATAGGGGTGTGTCTGGTAACAGCCCCAAGAGTAAGCTCCACTGGTTTTTCCTTGATTTTCGAAAACATCTACCCAGCCTGACTGGAGACCCTGCTTCAAAAAACCAAGATATTCGTCACCTAATGGGGAAAGGCCTTCTACTATCATATTACAAGCAGCGTCATATGAAATTTCCTTTTTAGGCTGATCAACTATTGGTACGAAAATATCATACATATGGAGTTCATCTAATCCAAGAACACGCTTTCTTAGCTCAAGATAGCGATAAAGTAAAGGAAGATTTTTGTTGACTGTTTCTATAAGATTGTCATAAACCACTGGTTTAATATTATCATCGTCTAAAGCAGACTCTAATGTACTGTTGTATTTCCTCATGGATGAATAGAACTTGTTTTTCTTAACATTTGATAATAACATGGAGGCAAGTGAATTACGGCTAGCCTCGTATGAACTATAAAGAGCTTTGAAGGCAGATTCCCTAACAGCTCTATCACTACTTTCCATAAGTTGTATATATCTCCCCTTGGTAACCTCAACCTCATTACCAACTTCATCTTTTATATTAGGAAATTTAATATCTGCATTGTTAAACATAGTGAAGATGTCCTTTGCTGCTTGTGACATGTCTCCAGTAAGTGCTAAGATTTCTTCCTCTCTCTCGGATAATATATGCTTTTTTTGTCTGATAAGTTCACTTATAAAGTTTTTGTATAAGGAAAGCCCGCTATCTTTCTTTATAAAGGTTTCTAGGGTTTGATCCTTTATAGAAAGTATTTCTGGAACTATAAAGGAAACACTGGCGAAAACCTCAGTTAACAGGGCAGATGCCTTGTCTGTCAAAGACTGATAAGCTGAATTTGAGTTATTCTCATCCCGTCTCATTTTAGCATAAACAAAAAGCTTATCTGTTTGAGACATTAGTTTATCATATGCTTTTAAACATTTTACGAGATTAGCGGATTCTTTGCCTAAGCTACCTTTAAAATTTTGAATGTCTAAGGATAAGACTTTTACACCTTTGTAATCCTCTTCCCATTGGTCATTTGATGAGTATATGTCTTCAAGAACCCATTTGAATTTTTTATCAATTTCTTCTCTTTTGGGAAGCTTTTTAACTTGAGATGTCTCCATTTTTAGGCTCCTTTCAATATTTAATGTGTGTTTTACTAATCTAAAATGATGTCTTGTTATGTATGATTCACAATTTAGTAAATATTATAATACTTTATGATAGATTATACTATATATGTTATGGCTCGAAACTATTGAATAAGTCAAGAAAATATGGCAGAAAGCCAAGGGTGTCATTCTGAGCGTAGCGAAGAATCTAAGTATTTGGGCATTTAAGCGGCGAGAATATAACAAAAAAGGAATGAGGTCCAAATGCAGTACTCATTCCTTATACTTGTCAATAATATGTGAAAATCTATTTCTATAAAGCTTTATTTGAGATTACTCTCCAAATAATAGTTGCAGCTTCGGCACGGCTGAGATAATCTTTAGGTGCAAGTCGGTTTCCATCCTTGCCATTCATTAGGCCCTCTGCTCTCATGGAGCTTAGAAAAGATATGGCGTATTCGGAAATTGACGCCCTGTCAGCATAGTTATCAAGAATAGATGAATCTTTACCTGCCAAAGGTTTGCTAACTGCCTCAAGTGCCTTACAGAGTATTACGGCTGTGTCTTCTCTTGTAACAGGGCTTTCTGGGTTGAAGTAGCCATCTATTCCGCTAATTATCCCGTAGGCCTTTGCCGTTAAGACATCTTCATAGTACCAATCAGCGGGCTTAACATCATTAAAGTTGGTTGAGTGTAGCTGCTTTAACTTCAGCGCTCTAACAACCATACTTGTAAATTCTGATCTGTTAATGTACTGATCAGGTGAGAAGTTTTCCTGGGTGGTTCCCTTTACAATTCCTATGTCAGCCAAATTTAGCACTGCTTCAATAGCCCAACTGCTATTAGCCATGTCATAGAAAATAGTTGGAGATCTGGATGTAAAGTATTTTTCATTAGTGTAACCACTAATGCCACTTTTGTTATATGCTGAAACTCTAAATGTATAGACTTTCCCAGGAGATAAGAGATTATCAATGTAGCTTGTTTGCCCTGATGGGACTTTTGCCACTTGTATATATCCAAGACTATCAACACATCTCTCAATAATGAATCCATCCTCGTTCATTGATCCATCTTTCCATGAGAGTTTTACTGTATTCGATCCTAAAGCTGACTCATCCAGATCGGTTGGCGACTTAGGCTCACCAGTTGCAAATTCAAGGGTATTGCTATATGCTGCACTATTATTAACTGTATTTATTACCTTCATCCTGTAAGAATATCTTGTATATGGGGTCAGTATAGAATCAGTATAGGTTTTAGAAGAAGGAGAGATAGCTGGAAGAGCTGACCATGTCAGGTCATATTCGCCTCTTCTTTCTAACTGGAACATGCTCTCATTGTCTAAGGAACCAATTACATCCCACCTCAATGTAGGTATATTATAAACACAGCTGTAGTCTAGAACTATGTTTGCTGTGGGGACTATAGTTGTAGCAGACATTTCAGCTGTAAAAGTTGAAGATACATTAGCCATGGTAGAAAAAGCTCTGATTTTATACGAATAAAGCGTAGCGGGTGAAAGGTTCTTATCATTAAAAATACGTACATTTGCGGATACTACGGTATATTTTACCCAAGCAGTACCATCGCCATTTCTTCGCCATATTTCGAAACCAGATTCATCATTGGAATTATCCTGCCAGCTTAAATCAATTGTGGTATTTGATGTTGCCACAGGAGATAAACCAGATGGAGCTGGTAAATCTATTGGAATTATGGTTATCTCATCAGAATAGGGAGAATATGTACCTGAGTATCTGCCTTGAGCCCTTATTCTGTATGTATAAGTGTTCCCAGGCACTATTGTATCATCAAGGTAGGCACCTTCACTATTTGTTGCAAAAAGTACATTCGAGAATTCTTCATTATTTTTCTTCCTATCAACATATACATTAATATCCTGAGACCATGTGTTGCTCCATTCAATTAATGCGCTATATTTATTTAGAAGACTAACAGTAAAGATGGATGGCTTCAAAAGTTCAGAACGGATGCTAAGAGCTTCAACATATGGAGAGTAACAGTTAGCACCATATATACTCCTAACTCTATATGTATATACTTTATCTTGACTAATATTTGGGTCTTCAAAATAGCTGGTATTGCCGTTAGTTCCTCCTATCTGAACCCAGACATTGTCTACGGTCTCATCATCAGTATCTTCAACCTTTCTTTCAATGGTTGTTGAAAGTGGTGCTTCATGAAGGAATTCCCAGGATAAAGCTATTTTATTATTTGATATAGTGGTTACTTTAAAGTTTGTAGGTTCACCGCTGTATTTCAAAACAAAGGATACGATATTAGAATAACTTTTTAAATTATAGTTCGAATCATATATAGCTATCCTATATGAAAAAGAGGTTCCAATTTGTGGATACGTCATTATATCTGAATAAGAGTTATCAATAGCATTATTATATCCACCAAGATCCTCATACTCATCATTTCCGGCTTTCCGCTGAACTTTGTAATAATTTGTGGAGCTTGTGTCTGTATTCCAATCCAAAGAGACATATGACATTACATCAGCTACCTTTAAGGTGATAGTAAGATTGGTTGATACGCTTGAATCAGCATTAACCCTTGTAACATTTGCAAATATAGTTGTAATAATACAAATAATTATTAATAAAGCAGTCTTTCTCATATGTACCTCCTAAAAATCTTTATGCATAGTTATTATCGTATTTTAAGAGGGTTTTGTTTATAGGGGAGAGAGGAATTAGCTACTCATTTGGGGGTATCTAATTCGAATATCTATATTCCGTAGGACTTAGACCTGTATACTTTTTAAAGACTTGTGAGAAATAAGTGGAATCATCAATTCCGACTTGTAACGCTACTTCATAAGTCTTTATGCTCTTATTGTCAAAAAGTTCTTTTGCTTTTTCTACCCTTAGCTTATTAATTACCTCAGTAATTGTCTCTCCAGTTTCCTTTTTAAATAACCTGCTTAGGTAGCTACTATTTACATGGACATACTCTGCAATCATATTTGATTTAATATTTTGAGTATAATGGGCTTTTATATATTCCATGGCTTTTACAACTATATAATTATTCATTCTTTTAGACGAGCTAATGGAGTTCGAGGTACAACTAATCACATCTAGTAGAATTTCTTCTAGTTGCGAGATAGACTTACACTGCATAATTTCTTTATACACTGCATCTCCGCTTTTCACTATATCTGAGATATTCAAATTGAAGTTGCTGAGGAGCTTTGAGCAGGAGGAGCATATATTAATCCCAACTGCGGTAACATGGTCAACAGTTTGCTTGGTGGCTTTTTCTTTTTCCATGAGTTCTTTCATAACAGAAATGGCTTCATCACACTGACCAGACTGAATATAAGCCATAATTTTGTTTAAATAAATGTTTGTCTCATTAATATTTGAATGAAATTCGTTGCTTCTGTTATTAGAAAAAATAAATATATTGCTTTCATTGTAAAACTTTCCAATAAGGGCATCACAGGCCTCACAATAAGCAGATGTGATTTTGTCCATGCCGATATACATATTACTTATACCAATGGAAATAGAAAACTTCATAAAATTGTTTACAATATCTAGAATCTCTTCACATCGCTCAATAATAGCCTGAATACAGTCTGCTTCCCTGCTATTATCAAAAGTAAGAACTGTACACATCAGATTCTTATTCATAAAAGTATTGTGATGCCTGTAATTTTTAAAAGCGAGAGAGATAAAATTTTTCATTGAATGCATAAAATTATCCTGATCTTTTTTTTGTTCATTTACAAATGTTTCTACTTGAAAAGCAAGAACAAAATATCGGTCTATTTTAATATCTAGAACTTCCATTCTCTGTTTAATTTGCTTAGGATCAATTAAAACTTCACTTATAATATCACGAATGAATTTTTCTTTCATTTCATCAAGGTTATTATCTACTTTATTCTCTAGTAATTGAAGTTTATTTTCCTTCTCAGTCTCTTCTATTAGTATTCTTTTTGCTTTACTGACCGCTTCTATTATTCTTTCTGTAAATGCTGGCTTCAGTACAAAATCTATAACACCGTATTTGATTGCAATTTGTGCATATGAAAAATCCGCATATCCGGTTAATATGATTACTTTAATTTGTGGATAATTTTCATACACAAATTTAGAAAGCTCTAACCCATCCATCCCAGGCATTTTTATATCTGATATGATAATATCAGGTTTTGCTTCCTTTATAAGTTCAGTTGCTTCAATACCATTTTCGGCTTCATGCAGGATTTCACAGTCAATAGAATTCCAGTCAATAAAATTAGCCAATCCATTACAAATAATTGGTTCATCATCTACGATCATGACCTTAAACATTAATATCACCCCTATCAATTGGAAGCTTTACTATTACTTTAGTTCCATCATTAATTTTACTAAATATTGTGATTCCGAATTCGTTTCCATAAAGAAGTTTAATCCTTTTGTTTGCATTATATAGTCCAATATTAGTATGTTTATTGTCTTCATTTTTCATTTTTTTAGCTGAATTTAGATCAATATTATCTGTGCTAAATCCGACTCCATTATCAATTACTTCAAAGAACAATGTATTATTTTCTATGGTAGATGTCAAATCCAATTTTCTTTCCCCCATCTTTTTTTCTAAACCATGAACAATTGCATTTTCTACAATTGAATAGACACAGAATTTTGGAATATAAAAATCTCCCACTTCGTCATCCGATATATTTATATTAATAATCAACTTTTCTCCAAAACGCATTTTTTGAAGGAAAGTATAAAATTTGATATATTCCCGCTCTTCGCGCACAGTTATCTTTTCTTTATCAGTAAGAGTAATGTTGGCTATTACTAGCTGCCCTAAAGAGGTGATCATCTCATAAATTCGATCATTATGAGAGATTCTAGCCTCCCAACTAATTACATCAAGCACATTAAATAGGAAATGGGGGTTGATTTGGGATTGCAATAGCTTTAATTCAGACTCCTTAAGGAGTAACTGCTTTTCATATATCTCTTGGAACAGGTTTTGAATATCACCTGTCATCTTATTAAATACTATACTTAGCTCATTAAGTTCATATTCTTTATAGGTAGGCATTTTTACGGAAAAATCTCCACCCTTAAATTTATTGATATTTACTACAATATCGTTAATAGGTCTCATAAAGCGGGTAGTTAGTGCAACTCCTAAAACTGCAGACAGGAGAATGGCCACTATAATAACATAAATATAGAAATTGATACTTTTTCTAAAATTGAAGAGTATATTCTTTTTCGGTATCAAAATTAAGGATTTAATACCGAACTTGTCTAATTTATAGGTAGTATAATAATATTGCTTTCCATCTTGGTTTATTGTCTGTAAAGTACTAGTGTCTCCCAAGCTGCGAAGTTCCATGTTCATATTCTTACCCAACATTTCCTTATCCTTGCAAGACAAAATGGTACCATTGTTATCATAAATATATATTTGGGCATCGAGATATCCCAAAATATTCGTATAGGATTGCTCAAGGACCTTTTCATCAATTGACAAAACAATGGTTCCATAGGATTTCTTTGTATTTGGGTCAACAATTTTTCTAGTTAAATATACCGCTTGATTTTCTGTGGAGGATCCAAATATATTCATATTTGCTTCCATATCAGAAAAATTTTTAAATACTGATAGATTATTTTTGTAAGAATCAATCTCAAAGTACCTATTTAAATAATAATAAGTATTTTCACTTTTAAAGATATAGATAGATTTAAACAAACTGCTTTCCCAAGCATAGTTATAGTATAGGGAATAGCCAAGTTGGGCTTCAATATTAACTTTTCGTAAGCTGTGGATATAAGGGAGTTCTGAGGGCGTTTCATTTATTAAATTTTCCTTTATCACAGGGTTTGAAGCAATAAAGAAAGATGCATAATCCGCCATAGTAAATGGGGATTCGATTTTACTATTCGTCTCTTGGACAAGCTGTGACAAATCTTTATAGATATCTTTCGTCAATATGGAGGACAGTACGGTATAGAAGTATATACCTGTAATAATCATCATACATGGAAAAACAACAAGGAGAACTAGGGTAAATTCGGACTTTAAAGAAGATTTATGTCCATTTAAAAAGTATTTGTTGAGGCGGTTTTTTAAATTAGATAATGAGTTTTTTAAAATAATTCCACAATCTCTTTTCATGTAATCACCCATATATATTGTAACACACAGGTAGTGTTACAATATATATGGCTTATACTTTGAGTAAAAATATTTAACGATTTACATATTTTTAATGTATTATCACTTTTTTTACTAAAAGTTTTCCAACTATTTTTTACAAGGTAAAATTTACTAACGTTAATGTCAAAGCATTTATTTCACAAAACAGTGGTATCTACTTATAATTATAAATATAAGTTAACTCACAAAAAAAGTTTTAAAGGAGGAAGATTATGAGAAAGGTAAGTGCCAAAATTGGTTTACTGGCTTTATGCTTGGCAATGGTAACTAGTTCAGCAGCGGGATGTTCATCGAGTGCTAAGGCTCCTGCTACTTCAGGCGGATCCACTACAACAAAGGCTCCTGTCGAGATCAAAATGATGAATTATATCATTTCAGAGGCAAGCCAAAAGAACTTTGAGGCAATGATCGCACAGTACAACAAGGAAAACCCCAACGTTAATGTAAAACTTGAGATGATGCCCTTTTCTAATTACACAGACAAGGTTATCACTTCCGTAAACTCAGGAATGGTACCAGATACAGCAATTGTTAAATATTCCTGGTACGAATTATTCAAAGATCATCTAACCCCTTTGGACAATTATTTGGACAAATGGAAGTATAAGGATGACATCGAAGAGAATATGATTAGATTGTACAGAGATGTTCCTGGCGACAAAAAATTATACTTTTTCCCATATAATGCCCAAGCTTCCTATTTCTATTATAGAAAGGATCTATTTAAAGAAGCTGGAATTACAAAGACTCCTGATACTTGGGATGAATGGCTTGAAGATGCGAAAAAACTCACTATAGATAAAAATGGAGATGGAATCATAGACCAGTATGGTGTTTCTTTAAGGTCAAATGCAAATGGACATGAGACTTGGTATGCCTATGCAATGGCTAATATGAAGAAGCCAGGATTCTATGATGATAACGGCAAAATCAACATGACACAGCAAGAACAAATCGATGGCAGCCAGTTCTATCTAGATATCTTTAGAAAGTATAAATTATCTCCTCCTACGACTGCTTCTGATGGAACAAATGAAAATATTTCTTATCTTACATCAGGTAAAGCTGCAATGATGATTCAACATATCCAACAGAGTGCTCCTATTAAAGCAGCTTTGGGCGACAAAGTAGGTGCTTTCCCAATCCCTGCTGGTAAAAACGGCAAGAGATTTGTACCTGCTGGCGAAAACGCTTTCCCTGTATTTAAAGAAAGCAAAAATCCAGAAGAGACTTTTAAATTAATATCTTGGTTAGTAGAACCTGATCAGCATAGAAAAGTAGCTGCTTCAGGAGACAGCATGGTATTTATGAAGTCAATAGAGAACGAGATTTCCTCTAAAGATGAATTCCAGGCAATTTCTCTTAAAGCAAAAAATGATATAGTATGGGCACCAATTACCCCATATATGGCACAGTATGCTACGAAAGATTGGCCTGCAATCATATCAAAGGCTTTACTAGATGAAAAAGTGACTGGTAAAGATGTTTTGGTTGAGTCTCAAAAGATATTGTATCCAGACAAGAAATAGTATTACATAATAATAGCTTCAAAAATTATTTTTGAAGCTATTATTATAAAACAGAAGGGACATCAGGGTATTTGTATTATCCAGGTAAATGGGATATTCAAAGCCCTGGATGCCTCAATAGTAAACAATCTAAAATAGAGGTGGTAATATGTCAAATACAGCTGAAGTGGCATCAAGTGTCATTGTTCCCAAGAGGAAAAAACATAAACATTCATTTTTAATAAATGCCCAGCCATACCTGCTATTGCTCCCTGCTGTGCTTTTTATGCTAATTATTGTAATTTATCCAATGATCAAAACAATAAACTATAGCTTTACAGATTATAAGGTTTGGAAAGCAAATGATGTAAAATTTGTTGGATTACAAAATTATATAAATCTATTTAAAGATCCGGCTTTTTTACTTTCCTTGACAAACACACTAAAATGGGTGGCCATTATTTTGGCTTTTCAGCTCTTGATAGGTTTAGGAATTGCATTACTCTTGAATATGAATTTTAAGTTTCGTGGTATTGCTAGAGGACTTGTCCTAATCCCCTGGATAACACCAAGCATTATGACTTCACTTATGTGGGTTTGGATGTATCACGGCAGCTTTGGTATAATTAACTATGCATTAAAAGGCATGCATCTCATTAAGGAATTTATTCCTTTCCTGTCACAAACGACTACTTCACTTTATTCCGTCATGTTGACCTCAATCTGGCAAGGTGTTCCTTATTTCGCATTAATGCTCATGGCTGGATTATCCAGTATTCCTAGTGAATTATATGAAGCAGGAAACGTTGATGGAACATCAAAATGGCAGGCATTTATACATATCACGCTGCCTAGCCTGAAAAATATCATTTTTATTACTACATTACTTCGTACGATTTGGATTGCAAACAATGTGGATCTTATATATTTAATGACTAATGGAGGGCCTGCAAACAGTTCGATGACTATGAGCGTTCTTTCTTTTGTAACTGCTCAAAAAGGCTTTGATTTTGGATACGCCTCTGCTATGTCTGTAACTTTATCTATAATGCTTGTTTTTGTAGCCATTATCTATGTGAAAAAAATGGATATGGGAGGTAACTCATAATGTCAACAAAGAAATTTTCAAAAGTATTTACATTCTATATTCCATTGGCTTTGATTTTGGCATTTATACTTCTTCCTTATATATGGTCAGTTATCACGTCCTTAAAACCTACAGTTGAAATAATGTATGCTGATAAGTTTCATGTTCTACCTTATAAAGCGACTTTAGAGCATTATATTTATTTGTTGTCAGAAAAAAGTTTTCTAACGGGCATGACCAACAGCGCAATTGTCGCTTTGTCCACATCACTTATTACTCTGGTTGTTTCCCTTACTGCCGCTTATTCTTGCTCCAGATTTAATTTCAGAGGGAAAAAGTATGTTTTAATCAGCTTTTTGATGATCCATATGTTTCCACCAGTTTTACTTTTAATGCCTCTCTTCACTATAATGAAGAATTTACATTTGTTGAATACGTACTTCTCACTAATTATGGCATATTGTACCTTTAGTATTCCTTTCTCAATTTGGCTTCTAACAGGCTACTTAAACGACATCCCGAAAGAGTTAGAAGAAGCAGCAATTGTTGATGGCTGCAATAGATTTACTGCTTTCATCAAAATTATTTTTCCACTTGCTGTGCCAGGAGTAATTGCAGCACTTGTTTATATCTTTATTTATGCTTGGAATGAGTTTCTTTTTGCCACAATGTTTACAGGTGAAGCAACAAGAACAATACCAGTTACTATCTATAGTTTTATAGGAGAACATGTTATAGATTGGGGACTTTTAACTGCCAGTGGTATTATAACTGGTTTACCAATAATCATTTTATTTATGTTTATTCAAAAGAATTTAATTGCGGGCTTAACATCAGGAGCAGTAAAGGGATAGCCGCAAATATTAATATTATAAAAATAATTTAATGGAGGTTAATAATTATGTGGGAAATAAGTTTAAACAGACGAGTAATTTTTGGAAAGGATAAAATATTAGTTTGTCCTACTATTTTAAAAGATTTTAACGTTAAAAAGGTATTTATTCTAACATATGATCTGAAAGCACAAGGACTTTTAGCATTGACACAAAAGCTTCAAAGCGAGAATATTGGCTATATTTTATGCGATAGCGTAAAAGCAGAGCCAGATCTCCACGTAATTGATGATGCTGCCGAACTTTTGAAAAGCGAGGGCTGTGAAGGAGTTATTGCCATAGGCGGCGGAAGTGTTATGGATGCCGGAAAAGCCATTGCCATGCTTGCAGGTAATGGCGGGAAAATTGAAGAGTACCAAATGCAGGGAAAGGCAATTACTAAGCCATGTTTACCTCTTATTGTAATACCGACTACCTCTGGTACTGGTTCTGAAGCTACCAAAGTCAGTGTAATATACAATAATAATAATGGATTGAAAAAAAGTGTTTACAGTCCTTATATGATTGCTGATGTTGTTATCTTCGATCCTGAATTGACAGTGAAGCTTCCGAAAAAGCTGACTGCGGCAACTGGTATGGATGCCCTTAGCCACGCTATTGAAGCTTATGTTTCTTTAGATGCAACTGATGTAACAGAAATGTATAGTTTAAAGGCCCTTGAGTTGATAAACCGTAGCTTTATAAATGCAACTAATAACGGTGACAACGTAACTGCAAGGGGAGATATGATGCTGGCAAGTTATCTTGCAGGATGTGCAATTACTGCAGGAATCGGTGTGGCTCATATTATAGCGCAGCCACTCGGTGGGTTGTTCAAAATTCCTCATGGTGATGCATGTTCTATTTTTCTTCCCATATCCATGGAAACAAATCTCGATTATAGTCTAAAAAAATATAGAAAAATTGCTGAGGTTCTTGGCGTTGTTAATAGCGATATGGATGATCGCAGCGCTGCTTTAGCCGGCATTGAAAGAGTCAAGGAAATCAGGTCTTTGACAAATGCGCCAGATACCTTAAGAGGGTTTATTGATAGGAATAACTTTGACATGGAAGAAACATGGAAGAAGATTTTTGCAGCAACAGGTCATATAAAATGTAATCCTAGACCAATTAGTAAAGAGCTAATATGTGATATTATAGAGAAATCTTTCTAAATATTGCGTCTCATTATAAAAGTTCTGAGTTGTTCAACAATACAAACTTTAAATTCAATAAAAGGAGATAATAATATGATTCGTAATTGGAATGAGGAATCCCTTGACCATAGAAATGCTTTATTATATGCAATGAGTGTGTCTGAAGAGGATGCAAAGCGCCCTGTAATTGGTATAATAAATTCGTGGAGTGAGATGAACCCTGGACATTTCCATTTTAAAGAAGTAATTCAAAGCATTAAAGATGAAATATATAAGGCGGGTGGGCTTGCACGAGAGATTCCTGTCCTTGGTATATGCGATGGTATGTGTTCAAATACCCCTGGAGACAGATATACGCTACCTGCCCGTGACCTTGCTTCATCTGAGGTTGAGACAGCAGCTGAGCTTAATATGCTTGATGGCATGATATTGTTGGCAAGCTGTGATAAAGTAATCCCAGGCATGCTGATGGGAATTATGAGGGTTAATATTCCGGCTGTTATGTTTACTGGCGGTTTTATGGCTCCAGGATCTCATAATGGGAAAATGATAACATTAACTCATACAAAACAGGCTTATGCGGCATATATTGCAGGTGATATTAGCAAAGAGGAATACAAGGATATAGTCCGAAATGCTTGTCCAACTCCTGGAGCATGTCCTTTCATGGGGACTGCAAATACAATGTGTGCTACAGCCGAGATACTTGGATTTTCACCAGATGGAAATGCAAGCGTAAGGGCTCAAACCCCTGAATGGCATGAAATGGCTAATCAGGCTGCCCGTAAGATTGTACAGCTTGTAAAGGATGAGACTCGTCCAAATGATATTGTAAATATTGATAATTTTGAAAATGTTGTGCGGTACATGATGGCAACAGGAGGTTCTACTAATTCAATACTACATATTCCTGCTATAGCAAAGCAGGTAGGCATTGAAATAACACCGGAAATGTTTGATAAAATCAGCAGAGATGTTCCGGTAATAAGTGCTATATATCCAAATCATAAAACGTATACCATGGTTGATTTTTCACAGGCTGGTGGGTTAGATGTTGTTCTTAAAGAACTTGCTAAAGCTGGAAAGATAAATACAAATGCAAAAGGTATGTTTGGAACTATTGCTGATAAGATTGAAAAGGCGGAAAACAAAAACAAACAAGTGATCAGAACCGTTGAAGATCCAATTAGTGAGCATGGCGGTTTGGCAGTGCTAAAGGGCAATATAGCAACTGAGAGTGCAATAGTAAAGTTTTCGGCAGTGGATAAGGAAGCATGGAAGTTCATCGGGCCAGCAAAGGTGTACGACTCTCAGGATGATGCATGGCAGGCTATACTACATGATGAGATTGTTGCGGGAGACGTAGTAATAATACGCTATGAAGGTCCTAAGGGTTCTCCTGGAATGCCACATATGGAGACTTTTATGGCTGCAGTATTGGGTAAGGGACTTGGAACGCAGATAGCACTTGTCTCTGACGGACGTTTCTCTGGTGCAACAGGTGGATTGGCCATCGGTCATGTATCACCTGAAGCGTATGATGGCGGAAATCTTGCGCTTATAGAAAATGGAGACACCATTGAAATAGATATAGAAGGAAGAAAGCTTACTGTAAATGTCTCAGATGAGGAATTTGCCAAACGAAGAAGTCATTGGATACCAGTAGAAAAGGAATCCAAGGGTTGGCTGAGACTTTATAAACAGAACACATCTTCAGCTCATAAAGGAGCAACAATTTATTGGGATAAGTAATTGACTTAAGTGGTGGCAAGTATTTGTTAGTTGTTTGACTTTCATTTACGTGCCACTTTTCATTTTGGATAGAAAAACGCTGAAAATTTATAAGGTAGGTGAGTATAATGGTTAATAAGAAAACTCTTACAAATAAAATTGGAAGAGTTGTTGAACCTGGAAAGGTGGATTTTATAAGCCGTGAGGTGCCTGAGCCGGGAGCTGGACAAGTATTAATAAAGGTAGTTTCAAGTAGTATTTGTGGAAGTGATAAACATATTTTCAAGGGGAAACATCCGTCCGCTACTCTCCCTGTAACAATAGGACACGAATTTTCAGGAGATATCATAGGGGTTGGTAGCGGAGTTATGAAATTTGCCATTGGAGACAGGGTAACGGTGGAGCCTGTAGTTGTATGCGGTAAATGCGAAGCATGCCGTCGTGGAAACTATGGATATTGTGAAAATATAAGCTTTACCTACAGAAATGGAGACGGTGCGATGGCTGAATATATCACCGTTTTTGAGACTAATGTTTATAAGCTACCCGATCAACTCTCCTATGATGGCGGAGCACTGATTGAGCCCCTAGCAGTGGCAACTCATGCTGTACGTAGAGCAGATATAAAGTTAGGTGAAAAGGTTCTCATCATTGGCGGCGGTGCTATTGGGATACTTATTGCAGCCCTATGCCGTAAAAATGGAGCAAGTGAAGTTGCTATTGTGGATCATTCATCAAAAAAGTTAAAAATGGCATTGGAAATGGGCGCGACTACGGCTATTGACTCAAATAAACAGGATGTTACTGAAATTGTAAATGAGCTTACAGCTGGAACCGGAATGGATAAGACGTTTGAATGTGTGGGACGAGAATCAACTTTTACACAGGCGATGATGGCGTTAAGAAAAAATGGTTTGGCAACGATCGTCGGCATTTTCGAAGAGAAAGAAATACAAATTCCTGTTACTAGGTTCATAACCCATGAAATAAAAGTTCAGGGGTCTCAGGGATACTGTTGGGATTTCCCCGTAGCCTTGGAAATGTCCAAGGAAATCGAGCTAGAAAAGCTTATAACGCATACATTTAAGTTGTATGAGCTACAGCAAGCGCTTGAGACTTCACTGGATAGAGAAGCTGGGGCTATTAAAATTATCATAAAGCCTTAAAGAGAAAGAGAACATATTATGTAATTTATATTTTAGAAATTTTCAGGTTGATTGTTATTAATAAAGAATAAAGTACTAAATTTAAATACCTATATACTTAAAAGCCGTTAACTCCTAATGTTAGCGGCTTTTAAGCTATCTATGAAAATTTAACTCAAAAGTATAGAAATTCTCTGAATAGCACATTTCTTATTAAGTTATTTAAATATCCGAAGCCCTATTGGCTTACATATTTATGACTATATTCTGCCTAGATATACTTACTACTTAAAAAAATTGGTACTAACTATAATTTATAGCTAATATATAGGGTATATATATAAAATCACAGAAAATGCTTAGATTGTTTTAGAATTCATATAATATAAGTAGATTTTAATATAAGGAGGCCATTAATTATGACTAATAATTTTAACGAGGCAGTAAAAGAAAGACGTACTTATTACGGAATTGGTAAGGAGAAAGTAGTTTCAGAGGAAAGAATTGAAGAAATTATTAAGAATTCTATAAAGTATTCTCCTACAGCATATAATTCCCAAGGGTCAAGAGCAGTTGTTTTGTTTGGGGAAGCTCACAATAAATTATGGGATATTACAAGAGAGACTTTAAGAAAGATTGTCTCTCCAGAGGTTTTTAGATCGTCAACTGAAGTAAAAATAAACTCTTTCCAAAGCGGTTATGGTACAGTTCTATTCTTTGAAGATGATACTGTAATAGAGTCATATCAAAAACAATATACTCTTTATAAAGATAATTTTCCAGTTTGGGCTCAGCAATCAAATGGAATGCTACAATATGTTGTTTGGACTTCGTTAGAAGATGAAGGCCTTGGAGCATCAATTCAGCATTATAATCCACTTATAGATAATGAAGTAAAGACAAAGTGGGAGATCCCCAATAATTGGAGATTGATTGCTCAAATGCCGTTTGGTAATAGGACAGCCAAACCAAATGAAAAGCAGCATCGACCAATAGAAGAACGCTTTAAGGTGTTTAAATAAATTTAAGCAGTGACAAAGATATTGCCTATATATTTCATTTGAAGTAAGATGAAATTCACTCTGATTTATAATTCTCGCGAAGAATAATATAAAGGTGGGATTTATATTAATATGATTATATTAATAGCATTTTTTTTAATAATTATAATAGTCGGTTTCTTTTTACTAACTTCAATGAAAGAGGAGGAATTTAACATGTCAAAGTTAAGGAATGTATACTTATATGTCGTAAGCTTTGTGACATTAATAATGATACTTGTTGGGTTAATCTTTACTGTACAAAATGTGACTGACGTTTTTTTCCCAACAAATTATTATTATGAGTCTATGCAATTGGAAAAAACTGGAGTTCTTTCTGCTGAAGATAAGAAAATCTATGAAGAAAATCAGGAAAGGAATAATGAGAATAGAAGGACGGAAAGTAAAAAAAATGTTGCAAAATCAATCGCTGTAGTTCTAGTAGCTCTTCCAACATTCATTTATCATTGGAGGAAAATTGAAAGGGAAAAAAAGGATCAAGTATAGATATAGACGCCGCCTGTGGGTGGCGTTTTTAAAAACTTAATTGATGGGGTAATTGGAGATGGATTATAATAAACTCTCAAAAGAGCAGCTTATAAGTAAAATTATAGAGCTTGAAATGTTAAACAAACAAATGCTGGAAGAAAAAGAACAATGTGCCATAGATGGTCTTACCCAGTTAAAAAATCACAGTGCACTTATTCAAGAACTTAACATTGAAATTGATAAAACACAGTATTTAATAACCCCTCTGTCAATTGCTATGTTTGATATTGATAATTTTAAGTTTATTAATGACAATAAGGGTCACTTGTTTGGTGATGAAGTTTTAATGGGTATTGCTAACATTATGATGAATAACGTTAGAAAAGAAGATATCGTAGGAAGATATGGTGGAGAAGAATTTCTAATAGCTTTCCCTAACGCTAATGGGGAAACAGCATTAAATCTTGCTGAAAGGATACGTTTGAACATTGAAAGTTATGTATTTGGTAAAGATACGAAAGTAACAATAAGTGCTGGAGTCAAAGAATTTAAGGGAGAGAGTTTAATTGAACTTATCCACGCAGCAGACACAAATTTATATCTTGCAAAAAACAGTGGTAAGAACAAAGTAGTTATTGGTTAAAATTCAAATATGGAGTATTGTCAAATATAAGAGTTCATTTTTGGTGTATTTTTTCGACCTATTTTTCATAAAATATAGAAACTCTAAAAGATTTGGTATATAATACTTCTATATAAATTAAATATTATAGATTTAAGAAAATTAGAAAAAATCAAATGCTATTTCAGCAATATTTTTAAGTAAATGAGAACAAAATAAAGACAAGTAGAAATCCATAATAATCAATTTTAAATATAAAAATACAAAATATCATTAGGAGGTTTTTTTATGCAAATTGAGTTACGCAAAGATTTTACCTATTCACTTTTGGTACCTACAAGTATGGGAATTCGTATCACCCCTGTGAATGGGCAACCTGTCCATAGTAGTGACACTTTTACAATGCAGGCAACTAGTGCAGAAACCAATGTTGTGAATATTTCCTCATCTCTTGGTCTTCCATGTAAAGTTCTAACGACATTTGTCAAGGGCAGCCCGATAGCTCAGTTTATTAAGAACAGTTTAAGAAGCCGTAATACTACTTATGAAGGTAAAGATGTACCACAAGGCGGCCCATGGGGTTATCGTCATCAGTTTAATATCGCTGACAGCGGTTATGGCTCACGTGGCCCAAGAGTTCATAATGACCGTGCTGGAGAGGTTGGCCTAACTCTAAATGTTAAGGATTTCGATCTTGATAGAATTTTTGGTAAAGAAGGCGTACAGATTATACATCTTTCAGGTTTGGTAGCTGCTTTATCAAGTGAAACAAGTAATTTTTGCCTTGAATTAGCAAGAGCTGCAAAGAAATATGGTACTAGGATTTCCTTTGATCTTAACTACCGCGCTTCCTTCTGGAAAGGACGTGAAGAGGAGCTTAGTGCTATTTTTACTGAGATAGCAGGCATTTCAGATATTCTTGTAGGAAATGAAGAAGACTTCCAATTGTGCCTTGGAATAAAGGGACCAGAAGAAGGTGGAAAAGATCTTGCAGCTAAAATTGATAGCTTTAAAGAAATGATTGGTCGAGTTAAAAAGGCATATCCAAATGCTTCAGTTTTTGCTACTACCCTTCGTCAGGTTATTAATACAAATACCCACATGTGGGGCGCTATCATGTTGGAAGGTGAAAACTGGCATGTGGTAGAACCTCGTGAAATCCATGTTCTTGATCGTATCGGCGGCGGAGATGGTTTCGTAGGTGGTCTACTCTACGGAATTTTAAAAGGCTGGGAACCAGAAAAATGGGCTCAGTTCGGTTGGGCAACTGGAGCATTAGCAACAACCTTCCTTACTGATTACGCACAACCTGCAGATGAAGAAATGGTATGGAGTGTCTGGGAAGGTAATGCAAGAGTAAAACGTTAAAGATTATAATTAAGAGTTATACAAAAGACCTGAATTATCATGAATTCAGGTCTTTACTTTTTGTATATCCTTTAATAGCTTAAGGTAGGCTATGCTTCAATTGCTCATTTATAATCCAAAGTGGGTAAGTTATAAGGTGTTTTCCTTTACATTAAGCAGAGTACCATCGTAGTCAACGGTGAGAGTGGTTTTTGGTTTCAAGTCTGAGGTGAGAATAAGTTTTGCTATTAGAGTTTCTACTTTACTCTGAATAAACCGCCTCAATGGCCTTGCGCCATAAACTGGGTCGTATGCCTGATCTACAATGTATTTCTTAGCAGCTGGGGTAAGCTTGACAAAAAGTTGCTTTTCTTCTAATCGTGTCTGCAATTCTATAGTCATCAGCTCCACAATTCTGTATATCTCATTCAGGGTAAGCGGTTTATAGAATACGATTTCATCCAGACGGTTTAAGAACTCGGGCCTAAACTGCTGTTTAAGCATTGAATTAACCTGATTCTTCGCACTTTCACTTACCTGTCCCTTTGAGTCAATGCCTTCCAGAATGATGTTTGAACCTAAGTTTGAAGTAAGTATGATTATTGTGTTCTTAAAGTCAACGGTCCGTCCTTGTGAGTCTGTTATTCTGCCATCATCTAGAACCTGCAACAGGATATTGAAAACATCAGGGTGCGCCTTTTCCACTTCATCAAACAGCACAACGGAGTAGGGATGCCTTCGCACCGCTTCTGTCAACTGGCCGCCTTCTTCATAACCTACATATCCTGGAGGTGCACCAATTAGACGGGATACGGAGTATTTCTCCATATATTCTGTCATGTCTATTCGAACTATATTGTGTTCATCATCAAAGAGGGCCTGTGCCAGGGCCTTTGCCAATTCTGTTTTACCAACACCGGTAGGGCCAAGAAAAAGAAATGATCCTATGGGCCTCTTTGGATCCTGTATGCCAGCCCGTGAACGGAGGATTGCTTCTGTGACCTTTTCAACAGCTTCATCCTGTCCGACTACTCGTTCATGTAGGATATCATCCAGTCTTAGAATTTTTTCACGTTCACCCTCTATAAGTTTAGACACGGGGATGCCAGTCCATTGACCAACAATCCTTGCAATTTCTTCTTCAGTAACTCGATCTCGTAGCAGTGAGCCTGATGACTGTGATTTTTCGGCGATCTGCTCTTCTGCTTCCAGCTCTTTAGTCAAATCTGGCAACCTGCCATACTTGTATTCTGCAGCCTTGTTCAAGTCGTAACTTCGCTCTGCCTTTTCAATTTCTGCGTTTACTTGCTCGATTTCTTCACGTAATTTTTGGACTTTTGAAATTGCCTGCTTTTCATTTTCCCATTTAGCCTTTGTTTCACTAAACTGAGACCTTAAGTCAGCAAGTTCTTTCTGCATATCCTTTAAATGCTCCTTTGAAAGGGTATCTGTTTCCTTTTTTAGTGCCGCTTCCTCAATTTCCAGCTGCATGATTTTTCGAGAAATCTCGTCAAGTTCTGTTGGCATGGAGTCAATTTCAGTGCGCACCATGGCACAAGCTTCATCTATAAGATCAATTGCCTTGTCGGGCAGAAAACGGTCAGAAATATATCGGTTTGAAAGAGTGGCAGCAGCAATAAGAGCCTGATCCTGAATCTTTACGCCATGAAAAACTTCATATCGCTCTTTGAGCCCGCGAAGGATAGAAATAGTATCTGCTACGTTTGGTTCTTCGACCATAACAGGCTGAAAACGTCTTTCTAGGGCGGCATCCTTCTCGATATATTGGTGATACTCGTTCAAGGTAGTTGCGCCTATGCAGTGTAGCTCACCGCGGGCAAGCATTGGTTTAAGCATATTGCCTGCATCCATTGAACCCTCAGTTTTGCCAGCACCAACAATTGTATGAAGTTCGTCAATAAAGAGAATTATTTTGCCTTCACTCTTTTTTACTTCATTCAATACTGCTTTAAGTCGTTCTTCAAATTCTCCGCGGAATTTTGCACCCGCAATCAGTGACCCAATATCCAAAGAGAAAATCTTACGCTCTTTCAGATTATTCGGCACGTCACCACGCACAATTCTAAGGGCAAGACCTTCAGCAATAGCAGTTTTGCCAACTCCAGGTTCTCCGATTAGTACAGGATTATTTTTGGTTTTACGGGACAGAATGCGAATTACGTTACGGATTTCCGTATCTCTGCCAATCACTGGATCAAGCTTATGATTTTTTGCAAGCTCCACGAGATCCTGACCATATTTGGACAACGCATCGTAAGTTTCCTCTGGAGTGTCATTTGTCACGCGAGTATTGCCACGAACAGTGGATAAAGCTGACAGAAAGTTATTTTTTTGAATTCCGAATGAATTAAAAATATTGCGCATTGCGGAATTTGGTCGGCTCAGCAGAGCGAGCATAATATGTTCTACAGATACATATTCATCCTTCATGCGGTCTGCTTCTTTTTCTGAGTCCAGGAGTATAGCATCAACATCCGGGGCAATGTATACTTTTCCAGGTTCTCGGCCTGGACCAGTAACACCAGGAATTTTTGCTACTTGGTTTTCCACGCTTCGCAGCATGGCTCCAGAATCTATGCTCATTTTTTTTAATAGTTGTGGAATAAGTCCATTTTCCTGTGAAAGAAGAGCCTGTACAAGGTGTTCCTCTTCAATCTGAATGTTATTGTTTTCAATTGCTATGTCTTGAGCTTTCTGAATGGCTTCAAGAGACTTCTGCGTAAATTTTTGAACATTCATAATAGTTTAAGCCTCCTTATTATTAATCTTTATAGAAAATATAGAAGCTAATTATACAATAATTCTAATTCAATACTGAACAAGCTTCTTTTAAATATTATATAATATCATAATATATATACCCATTTTTTCATAAAAAATAGAGAAAAGAGAAATACAAAAATCAACTATTTGTGAAGCTAGAAACTATTAGTTTGACCGTATTCAGATTATTGGGTATATAATATTGTAGGAATGATTTGTGTTGACAGATAACTTATTAAATAATGTGTAAGGAGGGATAGTCAAGGAGATACAGAAATAATTTTAAAACTACATATTGATTTAACGAATGTGCTTTATTTGCTGCTAATTATCAATTAAAATCTACTATATTTTTAGAATTAATTAATACAATATTATAGTACTAATTTTTGGGGGAATAGTTTTGAAAATTTATAAAGCAAATTGGTTTATGTGGTTTATGCTCATTTTTCTATCACCAGTAGGAATATTTCTTATGTGGAGAAATCAGAAGTATAATAAAGTTGCCAGAAGCATTTTAACCGTTTTCTTCGCATTTTATTTTATTGTGTATGCCTTTGAAATGCCTTCGAGAGTACAGGATACAAATAAATTAAATACAAATACCGTAACTGAACTAAAGGTACACTTTATTGATGTTGGACAAGCTGATTCTATATTGTTGCAACAAGGAAGCAACTCTATGTTAGTTGATGCTGGTAATAATGGTGATGCTAAGGTAATCAAGGATTACTTAACAAAACAGGAGGTTAAGGAATTACAATATTTTATAGGTACACATAAGGATGAAGATCATATAGGGAGTGCTGATTACATAATTAATTCATTCAAGGTGGGTAAAATATATTTTCCAAAACAGACAGCAACAACACAGACTTTTAAGGACTTTGTTACAACAGTGAAAAATAAAGGACTATCATTAACAGTTCCAAAAGTAGGGGAACAATTTAAATTAGGAGACGCACTAATCACAGTTTTAGCACCAAATAGCAATAGTTATGAAGACTCAAATGACTATTCTATTGTCATAAAAGTTACTTATGGCAGTACATCGTTTCTTTTGACTGGAGATGCAGAAACTGAGTCGGAACATGAAATGGTGACGGCTGGAACTGACCTAACAGCAACAGTACTTAAAGTAGGTCACCATGGTAGCAGGACATCTACAAGTAAGGCCTTTTTAGATAAAGTTAATCCAAAGTATTCTGTTACAAGTGTAGGAACGGATAATAAGTACGGGCATCCAACACAGGAAGTAATGGATAGATTAAAAAATAAAGGTGTTAAGGTATTTAGGACAGATGAGCAAGGCACCATTATTGCTACATCGAATGGTAAAGATGTTTCTTTTAATGTTGAACCTGGAAGCTATAAGGGAATAGCTGCTTCAAAATAGCTGTGATTCTAATGTTTCTTCTTCTATAGGAGGTGGTTTAATGAAAGTAGTCATTGACAGGTTTGAAGGGGATTATGCAGTTTGTGAAAAAGAAAATCGAGAGATGATTGAAATAAAGAGGAACAGTATTCCGAAGGATGCCAGAGAGGGAGATGTCCTGCTTATTAGAGAAAACGCAATAACTGTTGATGTTCAAGAGACTGAAAAGAAAAAGAAAGAAATCGAGGAATTAACTAAAGACTTGTGGACATAGCAAAGGGAACTATTATATTATTATATCTAATAAAACCATTACAATATTTAGTAAAGATTAAATTCTGTTCTAGATGTAATAATTATAGATAGAATAGAAAAAACAAAGTGTTATAAAATTGAAAAGGACGATGAATTATGGCGAGATTACTATATCAAGGACACGGTAGTTATAGAATTATAGCTACAGACGGAACAGTTGTTTATGTTGATCCTTATGCTGGCGAAGGCTATGATAAGCCTGCAGATATTATTTTGGTGACTCATCAGCACTATGATCACTGCTTAATAAGCCTTGTTCCACATGACGTGAACTGTACTATTATTACAAATAAGGAAGCTTTAAAGGAAGGCAAATACAGCACATTTTTGGTAAAAGGTGTACATATTGAGGCTGTTCCTGCATATAACAAAAATCATAGCCGTGATGAATGCGTAGGATACATTATCACTATTGATGATATTAAAGTCTATGCTTCAGGTGATACTTCCACTACAGAGGAGATGAAGACAATTTTACCTGACTATAAGTTGGACTATGCACTGCTGCCAATAGACGGAATCTATAATATGGATGCAGAGGAAGCTTCACGATGTGCAGAAATGATAGGTGCTAAACATTGCATACCAATACATATGAAACCTGGCGAATTATTTGATCGTAAAATTGCAGAAACCTTCAAAGCAGAAAATCGTTTAATTATCGAACCTAATAATGAGATTGAATTATAGAGGGCAAAACAAATATACTGAGTAGTAAAGAATATTATAAACAGCGATGAAGATAGCTACATAAATTCAGCTTTTTTTATGGTGAGTAGTGTTTAAGATAAACGGAATTACTAATAATCTTTAGGATCAAAAGGGAGAATATTTGATGGAAAAGCTAAAACTTAAGAACATCCTGATCGTCATAACGTATACAGTGATATTATTTATGGTACTTAATCATTTCACTGCAGTCACTAGCACACTGGGGACATGGTTTGGTATAATTGTTCCATTTGTATATGGATTTGGCATAGCCTATGTCCTGAATATTCCGTTTCAATTTTTTAAAGATAGGGTCTTTGGTGCCTGGGATGAAAAAGATGGGAAGCTCGGAAAATGGGTTAAACCACTTGCATTAGTATCCACATATATCTCTGTTTTGATTGCAATCTTTCTGATAGCTTGGTTCATAATTCCTCAGCTAGTAAGCAGCGTCAACTTGCTGGTTAAAAACATCCCTTTATATCTGGCGTCACTTGAACCCTTCGTTTACAATCTTGTAGATTATTTAAATCTGGGCAATTTGTTTGGTGGACAGACAAGCAATACATGGACAAACCTTCTGCAACAGGGGGCAGCGATGCTGAGCAACCTACTTCAAGGTGTTATCAATTACGTATTAGGCCTGACTGGTGGCATATATAACTGGCTGATTGGCTTAACTGTCTCTATTTACCTCCTCAGTGGAAAAGATAGTATGCTCAACCAGTTAAAGAAAGTGATGAGGGCTTTTTTACCAACAAGAAAGTTCCACAATATCATGGAAGTATCTAGCCGAACAAACTATATATTTAATCATTTCATCAAAGGTAGCCTGAAGGATTCAATAGTCGTAGGAATTCTTTGCTTCATTGGTATGAGTATCTTCGGGATTCCCTATGCGCTCCTTGTCAGTGTCATTCAAGGTATCACCAACATCATCCCAATTTTTGGACCATTTATTGGAGCAATTCCAAGCACTTTTATTATTCTTATGGTAGATCCAGTTAAGGCACTTATTTTTGTTATTTTTATCTTAGTCCTCCAACAAATTGATGGAAATATAATACAACCTCGTATCGTGGGGAATTCCATTGGCTTGCCAGGGATCTGGGTTCTCTTTGCAATTGTGGTCTTCAGCGGGCTTTTTGGCATTATTGGGCTGATTATAGGGGTTCCAACCGCCGCGGTTGTGTATGCTATTTTTAGAGAGTATGTGAACAAGCGTTTGAAGGATAAGGAAAATAGTAAAGAGGGAATTGAATAATGATAGCATGAAGAGATATATTTGAAAATATCGAAAACGTAGATCATAATATGGTAACACACCAAAAACGCCGCTAACTATTGAAGTTAGCGGCGTTTTTGGTGTGCTTAAAAAACAGCTAAAACTATATCACTCTTAGCCATTCTTTCTATATATGTTTTCTGGTTGAGATGTCTATACTAATCAGATAAAATCGATCTCTAGTGTATATAATTACTTAAAATTTTATAAATATACAGATAAATGCAGAATTTTGAGTAATTGGATGATATAATGTAAAAATCAAATCATACAAAAAATTCCCTTATTCCCATATTTGCCCCAAGTTGAACGTAGTTAGGAATTTTTAGTTAGCAACGTACTGGGCGAAGAATGGAGCTATGTGTTATTTAGTAAGGTGAGATAGTAGACAAGAACATAACAGTTAATAAAAAAATACAATTACAAAGGAGCTTTTGTTATGAAAAAGAAAGTTTGGTTTATTAGCCTAGTAGTTGCAATGTTGCAATTAATACCGGCCCAAGGTTGGGCAGCAGGTACGGGTGAGGTTACAGAGCAGCTGAGACAGGTACAGCAGTACAATTTTTCAATTGGTATTCTCGCCATGCTATTGTTGGGGTTCGGGTTTTTGATGGTGTTTGTCAAGAAAAATGGTTTTAGTGCTACAACAGGTACATACATGGTAGTAGCGACTACATTGCCACTTTATTTGTTACTTCGTTCCACTGGCATAATATCTTCTGAAGCAATATCTGCGGATAGTATAAAAGCTATTTTATTTGCAGAATTTGCAGCGGCCGCTGCACTTATTGCAATGGGTGCGGTATTGGGTAGATTACGCATTTATCAGTATGCACTTCTCGGTATTTTGATTGTCCCAGTATATATGCTGAATGAGTGGCTTGTTTATGATGGTGGATTAGGCATTACTAAGGGATTTACCGATGCGGCAGGTTCTATTGGGATTCATGCCTTTGGTGCATATTTTGGATTGGGTCTTACTATTGCACTAACAGCCGCGAAAGACAGAGGTATAAGCATTACAAGTGACCCTACATCAGATAGGTTTTCAATGCTTGGCTCAATGATATTATGGATTTTCTGGCCAAGCTTTTGCAGTGCAGTTGTAGCGCCAGAGCAATTTCAACTAACGGTGGTAAATACAATATTGGCTCTATGTGGTGCAACACTAGCTACATATATAATGAGTTCAATACTTCGAAAAGGTAAGCTAGCTATAGCAGATATAGCAAATGCTTCACTTGCAGGCGGTGTAGCAATTGGTGCCACTTGTAATGTGGTAAGTCCAGCAGGTGCTTTCGGGATTGGCATAGTTGCAGGAGCTTTATGCGTTACAGGTTATGTAATAATTCAAGCAAAGCTTGAAGCGAAGCTGAAAATAGTTGATACCTGTGGTGTTCACAATTTGCACGGTATGCCTGGTTTATTTGGAGGACTAGTAGCAATATTAGTAGTTCCAAGCATAGCTATGGCACAATTGAGCGGCATTATATTTACTATAGTTTTAGCATTTGTATCAGGGATAATAGGTGGTTATATTATTAAGTTTACAGGCACTAAAAAATCCCCTTATGATGACTCTGAAGAATTTGCAGAATAAAGGATAGATGAATTGAAGTGATCATGTGATTCATACTAGAAAAACAAAAGCCAGATAGTGTTTTACACAATCTGGCTAATTTTCTACTATTACTTGAAGTTTTTTATGTACGTTTTGTAATAACAAATGTACAAATTATTTATTAGATTACTCATATAGCTAAGTTAACATTGTTACAAGGATATTCGATGTGGATAGTTTCAAAATCGTTGTCAAAAATGATTCCTGTCAGTTCGCACATATATTGTACTTTGTCAGTTTGTGTTATATTGTCTTCTAAAGCTTTCAAATAGTTGCAATACATACAATATAACATAATAAAACCTCCCAACTCATTCTTTGCTGTGTATCTTAATATATGCTTTGAAAGTTATAATTGTGAAAGTTGCAAAAATATTTATATAGTAAGTAAATAATAGGCTCAGGAGTATGCCCTACAGATCATTTTTTGATAAAAAAGATTCTTGGTATCCTTGACTATGCATTTCGGGAAACCCAATAGGGCTTTGACTTATGCTTTTTCAGCTTTTTGGAAGCAAAAGAACCGTCCATTTATTTCACCTTTGTTTCATATCACTAAATGTTAAACAAATCATTGCAAAATAAGACAATTTTCGCTATAATTATTTTAATTAAATAGACAAGATAGAGGTGGTCCTGACAAGAGTAAATGAGATGAGGTATGAGAGATATCGTTGAGTCTTATTGAAAGGGGATGGATCCGAAGGATGGATTTTCTCACTAATTCATGCCTGGTCTCTGGATTAATAGTCCTTAGACTGTCACCAATATTGGTGAAGAGCTATCGTTTTGTGTGCAATATTTTTTAGTCTATAACAAGGCGATTAGTTTATCTAACAGCCTTGTTTTTATTTTTATTAATATATATTTATGTTTGGAGGATAGTTATGTCTAATGTAATTGTCGTTGGAGGAGGCTGGTCTGGTTGTGCAGCAGCCATAAGTGCAAGAAAAGCAGGTGCAGAAGTAATTGTTCTGGAAAGAACGGATATGCTTCTCGGTACAGGATTAGTTGGCGGTATAATGAGAAACAATGGCAGGTATACTGCAACTGAAGAAATGATTGCTATGGGTGGTGGAGATCTTTTTGAAATTTGTGATAAAACCTCAAGGCATAAAAATATAGACTTCCCAGGGCACAAGCACGCAAGTCTGTATGATATTGCTAAAATTCACGGTGAAGTTTTGAAGCATATGGTGAATATGGGTATAAAGATATATTTTAATACGCGTATTACTGATTTACAGCTTGAGAATGGAAGAATACAGTATATTAAAGACCAAAATGGCAATGCATTTGAAGGCAATGTATATATTGATTCAACAGGTACCGCAGGACCAATGAATAACTGTATCAAATACGGTAATGGATGCGCAATGTGCATATTAAGATGTCCAAGCTTTGGAGGAAGAGTTAGTATTACAGGCCTTGCCAATATAAAAGAATCTATGGGAACAAAAGCTGATGGATCAATTGGTGCAATGAGTGGCTCCTGCAAACTTTATAAGGAATCACTTTCAGAGGAAATTCAAAAGGAGCTTAACGAAAAGGGCGTAGCTGTTATACCTCTCCCTAAGGAGCTTATAGAGGATCACCTTGGAGTTAAGGCTTGTCAGCAATATGCCCTACCTGAATTCAAAGAGAACATAGTGCTTTTGGATACTGGACATGCAAAGCTTATGACTCCATTTTACAATCTTGAAACCTTAAGAAAGGTACCTGGTTTTGAAAATGCCAGATTTGAAGATCCGTATTCAGGCGGAAAAGGAAACTCCATGAGATATTTTGCAATGGCTCCTAGAGACAACCATCTCAAGGTTGAAGGAGTTGAAAATTTGTTCTGCTGCGGAGAAAAAGCCGGACTGTTGGTTGGGCATACTGAAGCTATTGTGACAGGAACTTTGGCAGGACATAACAGCGTAAGATATTCTTTGGGGAAAGAGATGCTATTAATACCTGAGTGCCTTTGCACAGGAGATGCAATAGCTTATGTTAAAGAAAGAATGACAACGCCTGAGGGAATGTCAAAGAAATACACCTTCTCGGGTTCAGTATATTTTGAGAGAATGAAAAACCTTGGCATGTATATAACAGATTCACATGAAATAAGTAAACGTGTTGAAGAATGTGGCTTTAGAAACATATTTGCAAATAAAATATAATCGGGGGAAACTATGGGATCGCTTGGGATACTTCATTACATTTATATTGGTATGGTTTTTGTAATTATATTAACAATGGCTTTTAAAAAGGACACTGTTCTACCTTGTATAATAGGATTATTTCTGATAGGTTTTGCAGCCTCAGGAAGCGCGGTTACAGCTGTACAGGTAATATTTAATGCTATTATTGCCGCAGGAAAAGAATTCATGGGGATTATTGTTATAATCTCTCTCGTTGTTGCCATGTCTAAGGCTCTCAGTGAGATAGGGTCGGATAAGTTAATGATGAACCCTATAAAGAAATTTATGATAAACAAAAATGTTGCCTTTTGGGTACTTGGGCTAGTTATGTTAACCGTTTCCTTTATCGTATGGCCATCCCCTGCTGTAGCCCTAGTTGGCGCTATAATGCTTCCGGCAGCACTAAAGACTGGACTTCCTGCAGTTTGGGCTGCCGCTGCCATGAATTTGTTTGGTCATGGAATAGCACTATCTGGTGATTATTTTATACAAGGTGCACCAGACATAACTGCAAAGGCAGCAGGTTTTGAAAATGCCAGTCCCATAATAAGTGCAAGTATACCACTTTGGATAACCATGAGTGCAGTGACAGTTGTTACAGCTTTTTTAATGATGAGAAAAGATTTAAAAAACTCTAGTTACGAGATTGCAGCTACTGCTGAGTTTACAGAGAATTTTGTGACAAGTTCAAATACTGCTACTAAGTCTTCCTTAGGTGCAACCTTTGTTGCTATTGCAACTCCTCTTGCTTTTCTATTTGATGCATATTTAATGTTTAAGTATAAGCTCAGAGGCGGAGATGCTACAGCTCTTGTCGGAGGTACTGCTGTTATTATAATGACATTGGTGAATATAATTGAGCATAAAAATTCTGATTGTTTTGAGAAAGTTACTGAACATATAAAATATGGGTTTACCTTTGGAATAAAGATATTTGCTCCGGTAATTGTAATAGGAGCTTTCTTTTTCCTTGGAAGTGAAGGAATGGCAAAGGAAGTACTAGGCCCAGGTGCTACAGGCCTTTTGTCGGATATTGGTATATATCTTGCAGATCACGTACCACTTTCTAAAGTTCCTGTGGTTATAATGCAGGCAATTATAGGTGGTATTACTGGTCTTGATGGTTCGGGATTTTCTGGTCTACCTCTTGTAGGCTCATTAGCTCAGACCTTCTCTGGCGCAACAAACGTAAGCAAGGAAGGACTAGCAGCTCTTGGACAAATAAGTGCTATATGGGTAGGCGGAGGAACAATTATACCTTGGGGTGTTATTCCGGTTGCTGCTATATGTGGAGTAGATCCTGTTGATCTAGTGAGAAAGAACATAATCCCTGTAATTGCAGGATTTGTTGCAACCATAATTGTTGCGATAATTATATTATAAAAAGAAAGTTATAAAAAAATGAAGGGATATCTTTGGATATTCTCTGACAGTTTTTGGGCCAGATCATAGGCTTCTGCCTCCGGTAATCTTGTGATGCTACGGAACGGAAGCCCCCTTGCTTCTCTATAATTGGTCAAATTTAGGCGGATACTTTAACAGTATTATTGTAAATCAAGAGGCTTATATAAAAGTAAAGGGTTTCAAGAATATAATCTTGAAACCCTTTTGCTATCTGGTGCGCTTAATTGTTTCGAATCAACGGCCTGCGGTTTAGGAATTGCTAACACTGTTTTCAATTCCCCGTGACTGGCTAGAAGAGCCTGCAGCAACTTCTTCGATAGCTTTTGCAATCTCTGATTCTCTGGATATTGTCATTGTATTATCTCTCCTAATAATAATTATTCCATAAACAATAGTAACTGCTGCCATAATAAATGGAATAACTAAAGAAAGCAAATGAGGGATATACTTTGCGACAAGCCCGTCTTCCAGTATCATGTCGAATGAGGTACGTGCCAGTACTGCAGCACCGATATATATAACTAATGGATATTTTTTCATAAGTTTAATAACAATCTGACTACAGAAGAAAATTATAGGGATATTTATTATTAATCCGAATATAATCAGCCATACATCTCCATTGGCTGCAGACGCAATTGCAAGCACATTATCAAGGCTCATTGATAAATCAGCTATGATGATGGTTCCAACTGCCCCCCAAAACTTTTGGGATTGGTTTACATTTGAGATTTCCTCTTCTTGCTGTGGCTTTATCAAATCCCACGTTATTTTAACAAGAAGCAAGCCTCCGATAAGTTTAATCGGTAGCCACTGTATAGACATTACAAGTGTAAGAACGCATGCAAAAAATATTCTCATCAATACCGCAAATGTAACACCTAGCAGATTTGCCTTTTTTGCATACTCATCTGCTAAGCTTCTTGTCGCAAGTGCTATTACACCTACATTGTCTCCACATAAAACAAGATCAAGTAACGTTATCTGTAATAATCCTAAAATAAAAGTAAGACCTACATTCATAGTAATATCTCCTTATGTAATTATTTTTGTACAGTTTGGTTACCATAGTTGCGGATCATGAAAGTTGACGTCAGCATAGCTCCAATAGAGGCATCCAATTCCAGTTGGTCTAGGGTTGGTGTAAAATAATAAAAGGTTTTGTGATTTTTGTGCCATTTCTTGAAACCTTTGAAATTAATATGTTTTATAGGATAAGCTATCATGGACTTTTAGAAATATTTTTGGCGGTTTTTGTTACCTTTGTCGCTAAAAATGTAGCTAAATACTTTAAGCCATACAGTATATCCTTAGACATTATATACCAATAATATGAGATATACTAGCTTTTTTTGAATAAATAAAGGATATTATAAAAGATATGGGGTGTTTTTTATGCGAAGGATTGAAGAGTCCGTCTTTTGGCTTTTCTTTACGTAACTTTATAAAGATTCATCTAACATTATTATTTCATCAGCCCCTAAAGCCAATAGCGTTTATTATTCAACATAGATTATAAAAAAAATAAAGCCCCAGTTTCTCGTGGGCTTCATGGTACGACAGATGAATATACTATTGGACGTAATGTAAGTCACGGATGTATACGTATGTTTAATAAAGATATTAGAGAACTATATAATATAGTTCCAGTTGGCACACCTGTAATTATTAGAAATGGGAGTTATGGTCCATTTGGGACAGGATTTAGAGAACTATTTCCCGGTGATAGAGGAGCAGATGTACTTGCAATTCAACAAAAGTTAAAAGTCCTTGGATATTTTAATAGTTTACAAACAGGGATATACGAAGATGATTTAAAACAGGCTTTACATAAATTTCAGAAGGATAAAAAATTGAAAGTAAAAGATAACATTACCCGCGAAGATTACCATGCTATGGGATTTCGTGAGTTTGATTAACTGATCTGAATTCGATAATAAAGTTTGTTGGATTTTATTTAAGAACTTGGTAAATTAAGTTAACTTAACGGTTAGCGCAAAAATCATATCTTATCTACTACGGATAACCGGTGATAAAATTGTTTATATAATAGGATTAATTAATCACAATCTCTATAATACCTTCATATTTTATTAGTAAAAAAGTATGAAGGTGTGCAATGAAAAAAAGATTTGGTACTGTGCTAAACTGTATTGATGGTAGAACTCAAATTCCTGTAATAAAGTGGTTTAAAGAAAACTTTGATGTGGATTATGTGGATTCAATTACAGAACCTGGAATGGATAAGGTATTATCTCAAGGCCAATGGGTTGAAACTGAAAGGTTAAAAGAGAAAGTTATAATTTCAATAACAGCTCATAATTCTAATATAGTTGCTGTAGTTGGACATTATGATTGCGCTGCAAATCCTGTTAGTGACTGCAAACATTTTCAGGAAATAGTAGCATCGGCAGATATAGTAAAATCATGGGGGCTTCCAGTTAGAGTAGTTGGTCTATGGGTTGATGAATTTTGGCGTGTACATGTTGTAAACAAATGAAATGCAAAAAATTATCAAATAGGAAAAGTTTATAACAACATTGAGGCCTTCTGTCACCCCGGAAGGCCTTTTATATTTTAAACAGAATCTCTATTTTAAGTTTATAATAATTAAAGCTCCGTGGTTAGCGGAGCTATTAAAGAGGTTTCTATAAAAAAGGAGGAACAAAATGAAAATGAAAAAGTTTATGCTTTTATATTAACAGGGCAATATGAATAAATTTTATATATTTAATGAATATTCTGTAAACGTTAGCATTTTACATTTTAAATAGAAACCATTTCAATGTGGAAATTTCATACTTCAATTCATAAATCTTTTCGAACCCGTCTACTACACTTCGGCACCTGTAAACCATCATCCTGTTTCCAGCCAGCTTTTCTTCCTCGCTGAAATCCACACAATCAACTTTTTCGCATGTTCAGTCACAGGCATCTTAAAACGGTAAGGCCTAGACTTACCTTCACAGCTAAATACTGCGATCATTTCAATTAGCTTCATGTATACCTTCAAAAAAATCCCTCCATCAATGCCGAACGTATGTTTGATTTTATTCTAATGCAAGTGTATAATAATATCAAGAGGCAAATATTTTCCAGAGGTGAGATTTGTGATTATTGACCATATTTTGAAGGCATCTCAGGAGCAGCATAAAATAGTTACTATAATGTACCAAAAGGGCGAAGAAGTTACTCAGCGAAATATTAGAGTAATTGACATGGACCAGGACACAGTAAAAGCCATGTGCTATCTCAGGCACCAGCCAAGGGTATTTAAAAAAGACAGCATCATAGCTGCTGATTATATTAGAAGAAAACATTAATTTATAGTTGAAATGTATTTACATAAATGTTACTGTAATTACAAATATTGGATGTTTTCGATTATAAAGGGAAGAATATTTGTCCAGATTGTATGGCTGAGTTGAAGAAATAGAGAAGGGCCCTAGAGTATAAATTATTTTAGAAATATGTGTATAAAAAGCTCTCTTCCTGTTTTCTAGGTTGGAGAGCTTTTTACAATTTGTAGCACAGTTGAAAATTATTGTACATACTTATGCTACCATCCACCACTGCTCATCAAGATTAAACATTTCTATGTTTCGCCCGTCAATCTTGCAGCGCCACCGGGTAGCTCCATCAAATAGCTTCATGCTTCGGATAGGGTCTATGATCTCAAAACGCTCATCATTGTACTTAAGCTCAGATGGTATGAATCCGCCATCTAGAGTGATCTTAGTTTCTACTTGCAATGTAACTTTTACTGGACCATTAGATTCTTTCACCATAAAATAAGCCTCCACTCATAGAACGTGCGTTTGCATATGATTATATTCCTATGGTAAAATTATTACAAGGCGAATTTTTAAAGAGATATAGTAATATATAGAATCGAAATAGCTTCTGGCATACGCTGGAGGCTATTTTTTTATTATTCAGTTTTAGTTGCCTATTTAGCATGGTTTTAAAATATATGTGCCTTTTTATGTGCCCTGTTATATTTTGCAATAAAAATGCCACTAACTGTATACTTACAGCGAGTGGCATTTATACTGGTGTGCCTAAGTGGATTCGAACCACCGGCCTGCGGTTTAGGAAACCGACGCTCTATCCTACTGAGCTATAGGCACATATCTTAAAACTGACGAATGTTATTATACCGCAAAGAGAATGGTTTAGCAAGGTATATTTAAAAAATGTAGGTGAATCCCATTGAAATGCTGACCTTCAACGTAGATGTTGGAGCTCTTACAATTATCCAAAAATTTTCTTACAAATAAGTAGATTCAGATTTCATATTGAATAAATATATTTATTCTTACAAATTATAATACTTGTTATTTTAGAAATGTAGAAAGCATTATATTGAAAGGAGTTTATTTAAATGGATAAGAGCAAAAAACACAAGACAACATCAAAACCAAATTCTCAAAACAAGGCAGAACAGGCTATTACTCAAAATCCCTCAAATCCAGACTTTAATAACAAAAGCAAAGGTAAACTTAGCGATTAATTAATTCCCTAGGGCTTGTGGTAACGCAAATGTTTAAAGAGGTATCTAAATTCAGATACCTCCTTTTAATGCGTTCCCTTATATAATTCATAACTAAAGCACCCATTAAATTATTTACCATTATAAAGTATCTTAGCTTTTGTATTCCTTCTCGCCTATAAAAACATTAGTAAGTACTCACCCTATTCTATAACAATCCAGTTTATCCTTTATTTACTTAAAGTCATTAATACCCAGTAAAATAGCACATTGTAACCAGATTACATTTTTTTAGAGAATATTTAGTAACATAAGTAATAATAATAGTAAGGTCAGAATAAGAATATTTGGTGCATTAAATTAGCTAAATGTGCAGTTTAAAACATATTAATACTAATTTGCAATTGAATTATTTCTAGTTTTCAAAGCAAATTAGTATAAATCGATTTTATATGTAACTGTATATGAAAGGATGAAGCAGATGAAAGCTGTTATCATGGCGGGCGGGGAAGGTACCAGACTAAGACCACTAACTTGCAGCAAGCCAAAGCCTATGGTCACGGTCGCCAACAAGCCTGTGATGGAGCACATTATTGAACTTCTTAGTAAACACAAAATATCAGATATCGCTGTGACCTTGCAGTATATGCCACAAATGATCAAAGATTATTTTGGAGATGGAAAAGAAAAGAATGTTAATCTGAAATATTATATTGAGGAGGTGCCACTAGGAACAGCAGGAAGCGTAAAAAACGCAGAAGACTTTTTGGATGAGACTTTCATTGTAATAAGTGGAGATGCGCTTACTGACATTGACTTAGATAAAGCAATTGAGTTTCATAGGCAAAAAGGCGCAATTGCAACTCTTGTGCTTAAAAAAGTTGATATACCCCTTGATTATGGGGTTGTTGTTCAAGATGATGAAGGAAGGATAATTAAATTCCTAGAGAAACCAAGTTGGAGTGAAGTTTTTAGCGACACAGTAAATACAGGAATATATATTTTATCACCCGAAATATTTAGTTATTTTCAAAAAGGAATTTTTTATGATTTTAGCAGAGACCTTTTCCCACAACTTCTGAAGGATGGGAAGCCCTTGTATGGCTATGTTTCAGAAAAATATTGGTGTGATATTGGAGATTTGAAGGCATATAATCAGGCCAACATGGACGCCCTAAATGGGGATGTAATGGTAAACATACCATACACATGTGTTAGTCAGGGTGTACTGGTTGGGAACAATACAAAGATTTCTGATACAGCTATAATTAAACCACCAGTAATTATTGGTGCAAACTGCGTCTTGGGAGATAATACAATAATAGGCCCAGATTGCGTAGTTGGAGATTATTGTGTAATAGAAGCATCATCAACACTAAAGAAGAGTGTAGTCCTCAGAAATTCTTATATTTCAAGTCATTGTGAAATTAGAGGTGCAACAATATGCAACAGGGTACATCTTCATGAAGGTGTAAGAATATTTGAAAATGCAGTAATTGGTGATTTGACAACTATCAATAAGAATGCTTGTATAAAACCCGAGGTAAAGATATGGCCTGAAAAGTTAGTAGAAGAAGAGGCTGTTGTAAATACCAATGTTGTATGGGGTTCCAAAGTTAAAAGGAGTCTTTTCGGCAATAGAGGAATAACCGGTGAATTCAATGTTGATATTACTCCTGAATTTGTTTCTAGGCTTGCAGCAGCCTTTGCAGCATGTATTAAATTTGGTAGGAAAATTGGACTTGCATGTGATGGAGAGACAGCATCTGTTATGATAAAGACTTCTATGACAGCGGGAATAATGTCAGTTGGAATTGGGGTTATGGATTTTGGAAATACCATACTTCCCACAGTAAGGCGTTTTATAAAGGCACAAAAACTAGAGGGCGGAATATATATTTCAGCTTTATCCGAGGATGATTCTAAGGTTAACATTTATTTTTTAGACCAAAATGGGTTAGATATCAATAAAACTATGGAACGGAAAATAGAAAACCTATACACTAGGGAAGATTTTAGGAGAAGTAAAATTGATGAAGTGGGTAATCTGGAATATGCAGAGCCAGAGATAAGTCTTTATGTGAAACAGACTTTGAATATGTTAGAAAACAAAAAAATAGGTGCGAAGGTAGCTTATTTTACTCCATTAGAGGAATCAGATAAAATAATTGATTCAGTGATGAAACAAACTGGCTGTAAAGCGGAAAGGGTTATAGTAGAAAAAAGCCAATCAAGGGAAGCCAATATACTGGAGAAAATTAGAAAGACAATGTCTTCTAAGAAAATGGATATTGGAGTCGTTTTTGATAGAAATTTTGAAAGACTAACTATAATAGATAAACATGGAAGTGAGCATAAAGATGAGAATTTAAGACTCCTTGTTGTATCTGCCCTTTTAGCCTCTAAGAAAGTAAATACTCTTGTGGTTCCATATAATTCAACACAGATTATTGAAGAATTAGCATCTAAAATAAACGCAAAAGTCTTTAGAGCAAAGACCTCAAGTCAAGATTTGATGACGACTATTATCGAACAGAAGGATAAATCTTGGGAATTGCAGCTTGCACTTAACTTTGATGCAATCTTTATTCTATGCTTTTTACTATTAACAGTAAAAAATCTTGGAATGAGCTTTGAGGAATTTGCTGAAGGGCTTCCTTCAATAATAATGAAGAAGCAGGAAGTATTTTGCCATTGGAGTGCAAAAGGTAAGGTGATCCGTGAGTTAATACATGAAAAGGATGCGCTTAAGGAATGTGTCGAAGGTGTAATGCTTGCATCTAAAAATGGGAGGGTACTAATTCTCCCAGATGCAGAAAGGCCTATATGCAATATTATCAGTGAGGCAACTAATTTTGAGTTCGAAGATGAGTTATCTGCAATTTATGAGGAGAAGGTAAAAAGAATAGGTAGGAGTTAAAAATATTTTAATAAAACCTCTTAGTG